>Ga0224495_10001020_pt1 | contig 20705 bp, 22 predicted proteins | sample SF_Jul11_sed_USG_FD_168128 | JGI IMG/M metagenome (GOLD analysis project Ga0224495, IMG submission 168128) | Sediment microbial communities from San Francisco Bay, California, United States - SF_Jul11_sed_USGS_4_1 | ecosystem: Environmental > Aquatic > Marine > Sediment | place: USA: California...
AGGTGCAGGGTGCAACCCTACCTGGAGAAGTTTCGGAAGGTGCTAAAAAAATAAAAAGGACTTGATTAATTTTGTAATATTTTTTATAATATAAATTAACTGGTTTTTAAACAGGTATGTCAACGAGAAGAAGTGATAAGCTTTTTTTGGAAGGGATTAGTTCTCTAAAATTAAAGGACTTCAAGCTCGCAGAAGGTAAGTTCAAGGAGATGGTAATTAAGAGAACTCCCAAATGCGAGAAAGCAGCAATAATCTATCAAGCATTACTTATCAGAAAAGAATGTGATAACCTAATACGGGAATTAAAACATAGATTTTAAAGGAGAAATATGCCCAGGAAACAGAGGACCTTTGCAGACAAGGTAAAAGCAGAAACGCATGTGATCTATTGTCCTAAATGCGGAGGGGCTCAACAGAGTATTCTATATGTGCAATCGATAAAAACCAGCAGCGGTTCAGTGAAATTCAGGGGGAAAAATGTAAATGTCTGTAAATGTAATCAAGCTGAGATTTATAAATAATATACTGAATTTGAAATCTCCACTGATTGAAAATTAATAACCACCGGATCGTTTAAATCCAGTGGTTTTTTTAGTAAAAAAAGTTATAAAAAGACTTGATTTTTAGATTTAATTTTTATAACGTATATGTTTTGTATTTTTAATTCAAACGAGGTAAAGATGCCAAGAATTGAAGTAGATGTCAACAGGTGCAAAGGATGCGAGCTATGCGTGGTTGCCTGTCCTTATAAGGTGATCTCGCTATCAGGGAAATTCGCTCACACAGGATACTACCCTGCGGCTATGGTTCAGCCGGAAAAATGTACTGGCTGTACACTTTGTGCACTGGTTTGCCCTGATGTTGCTATAGAAGTTTACAAATAACTGTTTTCATCAGGGGCTTTCCAAAAATGGTTTTAAGATTAAAAAGGAGAATTTTGAAATGGGTGAAAAGTTGTTGATGAAAGGGAACGAGGCTTTAGCCGAAGGTGCGGTAAGAGCTGGATGCAGGTTTTTTTCTGGTTATCCCATCACTCCTCAAAATGAGGTGCCGGAATATCTCTCCTGGAGGCTTCCAGAAGTTGGGGGGACCTTCATTCAGGCAGAGAGTGAAGTAGCAGCGATAAATATGCTTTACGGAGCTTCTGCTTGCGGTGCCAGGGTGATGACCTCTTCGTCTGGTCCGGGGATCAGTTTGAAACAAGAAGGGATTTCCTATATTTCAGGTGCTAACCTGCCTATTTTCTATGCTAATGTAATGAGAGGGGGTCCTGGTTTGGGGAATATCGCTCCGGCTCAAGGGGATTATTACCAGTCAACCAGAGGAGGCGGACATGGTGACTACCGGGTAATAGTACTTGCACCTAATTCGGTTTCTGAAATGGGTAACTTCCCCAAAAGGTGTTATGATCTGGCTGAAAAGTACCGGATGGCTTCCATGGTTCTTGCTGATGGTCTTTTAGGTCAGATGATGGAGCCTATAGAATTCGACTTCGAGCCAGTTGATCCGGCAAAACTCCCCCCAAAAGAGTGGGCTTTAGGAAATGCGGAAGGGCGTGAAAGGAGAATTATAAGATCTTATGATTTAAAACCCGGATATTTAGAGAAAATGACTTTAAAACTGCTGGAGAAATATAATAAGATTGAGGAGCAGGAGGTAAAATACGAAGCGGTTCAAACTGAGGATGCAGAAATCCTGCTGGTTGCATACGGCACCTCTTCCCGAATCTCAAAGGAAGCATTAATGCTGGGAAGAAAAGAAGGTATAAAAGTAGGACTTTTAAGGCCTATCACTTTATGGCCCTTTCCCACTAAAATTTTGGGTGAACTATCCGGGAGAATTAAAAAGATTTTGACAGTGGAGATGAGTCTGGGACAGCTAATAGATGATGTCAAATTAGCAGTGGAGGGTAAATCCAGAGTTTATCTACATGGCAGACCCTCTGGAGGGATACCAACAGGTGAGGAAGTCCTGGAGATAATTAAAAATATTTGCAGTGAATAATCGATTGAATAGATTTATAGTTTAAGCTATCTGATATAAAAGATTCTTGATTTCGGAGGAAGTATGGAGAAGAAAGTTTTTTCAAGGACAAAGGGTTTAACAGAAGTATTTATGCGATATTGTCCCGGGTGCGGGCATGGAGTGATTCACCGGTTAGTAGCGGAAGCGATTGAGGAGCTGGGAGTAAGAAAAAGGACAATAGGTATAGCTCCGGTGGGATGTTCGGTTTTCGCAGATGAATATTTTAACTGCGATATGATTCAGCCAGCTCATGGAAGAGGTCCGGCAGTTGCCACCGGGATGAAAAGGGTCAAGCCGGATTGTATTGTTTTCAGCTACCAGGGTGATGGGGACCTGGCTTCCATTGGAATGGCGGAAACTGTGCATGCAGCTGCCAGAGGTGAAAGGATAACCATTATTTTCGTGAATAATGCTATTTACGGAATGACAGGCGGACAGATGGCACCTACTACCCTGGTGGGAATGAAATCGACCACCAGTCCTTTTGGCAGGGATCCGAGAGTAGCCGGGTATCCGATTAAAGTGTGTGAGCTGCTCTCCACTTTAGAAGCTCCTTCTTATTTAGCACGTGTTTCAGTGCATAAGCCAGCTAATGTAATAAAAGCCAAGAAAGCAATTAAAAAAGCTTTTCAGGTGCAGATAGATGATCTGGGTTTCTCATTGGTGGAGATACTTTCGCAGTGTCCCACTGACTGGTTTGTAACCCCCTTGCAAGCCGTAGAGTATGTAGAAAAGGCAATGGTTCCCTTTTACCCTTTAGGGGAGTTCAAAACCCCGGAGGGGAAGAAAGAGCCGGCAAAGGCTGAAACAAAGATGGCTGTGGAGAAAGGTTAGATTTCAGCACGATCTAAATCGTTAATTTATTGGAGGTATAGATGTATCAAGGTGTGATAATGTCAGGTTTCGGTGGACAGGGGATAATCTCCGCGGGTATTCTTTTAGCATATACCGGTTTAACGGAAGGTAAACATGTTACCTTTTTTCCGGCTTACGGGGCAGAGATGAGAGGTGGAACAGCTAATTGCTCAGTGGTTATCTCTTCTGAGGAGATAGCCTCACCGGTTGTTGCTTTTCCTGATACTCTGATAGTAATGAATGAGCCTTCTTTAACTAAATTCGAACCCTCGATCAGAAAAGGCGGTCTTCTTTTAATCAACAGCTCACTGGTGTCAGGAAAATCCAAAAGAGACGATTTGAACATACATTATATTCGAGCAAATGAGTTTGCAGAGAAGTTAGGTACCATAAAAATCGCTAATATGGTGATGATTGGAGCTTATTCCAGGATAACAGGAGCGATCTCCATTGAAGGGCTGAGGAAATCTTTGAAAAAGGTTTTCCCCCGTGCCAGGCAGGATATCTTAGACATGGATTTAGAGGCTCTGAAAAAAGGGATGGAAACGGTTTAACATAAGATTTATTCGTTTTTGTGGGAATCGGAATTCCTTCATGATTAGTTAGTAGGGGTGACCCGACAGTTCGACAGACTCACTGTCCTGAGTGGAGTCGAAGGACGGGTCGCCCCTACATCTTTATCATTGCCCTCAAGGCGCAACAGTCTAGCCCTCTCCTTAACAAGGAGAGGGAATTAACAGTGCGACCTTTAAGAGTCACCAATAATATTGTAGGAACAGAACAGTTTTCTGTCCCCACATTCTTATAGATTTTTCTCTTTATTTATTTTATCTTTGGCTTAATGTAGTTTTTCTATTAAAAAAGAATATAACATCCTATGCATCCTTTATCCGAGAAAATAAAAAAAGAGCTTCTGCCTTTTGTAATCAAGCCCGGAAGATATGTGGGGAATGAACTTAATGTAATCAGAAAAGAACCAGAAGATAAGCTCAAATTTGCACTGGTCTTCCCGGATATCTACGAGATCGGGATGTCCTATCTGGGTTTACGTATTCTATATCATATTATCAATAAAAGACCTGATACCCTTTGCGAGAGAGCCTTTTTACCCTGGCCTGAGGCAGAATATGTTTTAAGAGAAAAATCCATTCCGCTTTTTTCTTTAGAAAGTTATACACCCTTGCGAGAATTCGACATAATCGGTTTTTCACTTACTTATGAGCTCAATTATACCGGGGCGCTTAATATTCTTGATCTTGCCGGAATTCCACTTTTCTCAAAAGACAGAGGAGATGAATTTCCCTTGATTATTGCCGGGGGCTTTTCTGTTTTTAATCCCGAGCCGGTAACAGATTTTTTTGACCTTTTCGTTATTGGAGATGCAGAGGAGGTCATAAACCAAATTCTGGATATAATCGAAAAAGGTAAAAAAGAAAATCTCTCGAAAGATGTACTCCTGCAAGAGCTTTCAAGAATCCAGGGGATATATGTTCCCTCTTTTTATGAGCCAAAGTATGATTCCCAAAACCGCTTCCTGGGATTGTTTTCATTGGTATCCGGAGAACCTTTGAAGATTAAAGCCAGTACTGTTCCCGAGTTGAAATCCGAATATTACACCAGAGCTCCTCTTGTTCCTTTTATAGAAACAGCACATGACCGGCTTACCCTGGAAATTATGAGAGGCTGCGGGCAGGCTTGCCGTTTCTGTGAAGCTACTGCCATATACAGACCAAGAAGGAGTAAAAGCCTGGAGCAGATATTGAAAGAGGCAGAGGAGGGGATTGCTAATACAGGCTGGGATGAGCTCTCGTTATTTTCACTTTCCTCGACTGATTATCATAACCTGCCTGGGTTAGTTCAGAAGCTTCAGAAAAGGTTTTTTCCCAAAAGGATGTCCATTGCTTTGCCCTCGATGCGTCCAGGTTCTTTTTCTATAGAGATCGCCAAGACTATTACCCAAACCAGGAAGACCGGTTTAACCTTTGCACCCGAAGCAGGTACCCAGAGGCTTAGAGATAGCATAAATAAAAAAATAACAGAAGAAGACTTGCTTAAAAGTGCAGAGATAGCCTATTCCTCAGGCTGGAACTTGATAAAACTTTATTTTATGATCGGGCTTCCCAATGAGACAGATGAGGATATAAAAGGGATTGCAGAGCTGGTGAGAAAAGTTCTTCAAACAGGTAAATATTTTGGCGCAGGGAAAGGTCTAAATATTACCATTTCTCCTTTTACACCTAAACCGCATACCCCTTTTCAATGGGAAAAACAGGATAGCATAGAAGAGATCGAGATAAAATATTCCAGGCTTAGAGAATTACTTTCTTTTTTTAAGAATCTAAAAGTGAGTTATCGCGATCCCCAGGTTTCTTTCCTTGAAGGGGTTTTGGGGAGGGGTGATAGGAAGCTCGGTAAAGTAATCTATTCTGCCTGGAAAAACGGTGCGAAACTGGATGCCTGGACCGAGCATTTCGACTATGATTTCTGGCTAAAGGCATTCGAAGAAAACAAGGTCAAGGCAGAAGATTATCTAATGTCCCGGAATTTAGAAGAGGTCCTGCCCTGGGAGTATATCACCAGAGATTTAACCAAAAATTTTTTGATAAGGGAAAGAGGAAGAGCTTTTGAACCGGAGATGGAAACGGAAGAAGAGAAAAAGAAGGAGGAGTGCATACCTCCACCGGAAGAGGAAAAAGAAATATTTGGCAGGAAGAAAAAAAGGATAACCGCAGCTCCATCTACTACGGTTGCCCGCAGCAGAGTGAGATTGAGATGGAGCAAGGCTGAAGAAGTCAGGTTCACTTCACATTTAGACGTGGTCAGGGTTTTTGAGCGGGCGATAAGACGCTCTGAAATCCCGATAGCATATTCGGAAGGATTTCATCCTCATCAGAGGATTGCCTTGGGGCCTCCTCTGCCCCTGGGATTTATTTCAGAGGCTGAGTATATTGACCTGCAGTTTATTGAGCCATTTTCCAATGAATTTGTATCGAAACTGAATAAAACTCTTCCACCAGGATTTAAGGTCCTGGAGGGAAAACCTATTTTCAGCAAAGCAGAGTCTTTATCTTCTGCTATAAATGCAGCTTTTTATAAAATAGAACTACCTTTAACTGAGGCGGTGATAAGAGATAGTGTAGAAAATATCTTTAACATGAAAAATTTAATAATCTCTCGACTCTCCAAAAATGAGGAAATAAAAGAGGTGGATATAAGATATGAGATTCTGAAGCTTGAGAATACAGGCTCTACTTTAGAAATGCTCCTGACCACAGGAAACCAGGGCTATGCCAAGCCTCAGGAAGTTTTGACCTTTGGGTTCGGAATGAAAGAAAAAGAGGTTTTGAGCCTGCTGATAAAAAGAGAAGGGCTTTTCGTAAAAAGAGAGGATAAACTTCTATCTCCTATGGAAATTATATAAAAAAATGTTCAAAGGCTCAAAGGTTCAAAAGTTCAAAGGGAAAAAATCGTAAGGCAAGGCTTTAGCCTTGCAAAATAGTTTTTGTAGGGGAGACCCTTGTTGAGCTTAGCGAAATCCCGCTTTCGGGATGGTCTCCCGCAAAAACGGGAGGGGACAAGCCCCTCCCCTACGAAAAAATCATGAAGGACAAACTTCCTAAAAGGAAACCTACTCGGCTCAAGGATTACGATTATGCTTCTACTAATGCGGTTTTCTTTTTGACCGTTCGTTCCCAATCTAATCGCCAGGTATTTAAAAATCCTGATTTTAATTTTAAATGTATTGATTACATCAAAGAAGAAAAAGTCCGTTTAGGGCACGCAGTTTATGTTTTTTGTCTGATGCCAGATCATCTACATTTTTTGATAAGCCCTTTAGAGTCGAATATTCCAGTGACACAATATATGAATGGTTTAATTAGCAAGATGACTCGCTTGTCTTGGAATTATGGATATAGCGGTAAATTGATGCAGAGAAGTTTTCATGACCACGTTGTTAGAGAGGAAGAGGACCTAAGACAAATAGCAGAATACATTTTGTATAATCCGGTGAGAAAAGGTTTAGCTCAAAAATGGGAGGATTACCCCTATTGTGGTTTGATTGACCCATTACCTATTTGAGTTTTATAGGTAGGGGAGACCCTCGTGGTCTCCCGAAGGACTCAGGACGGGAGGGGACAAGCCCCTCCCCTACGAAGGAAATAAATGCAAAAAATAAATCCCAGAGAAATTACCCTTAAAATCCTGTACGAGATTGAGGTTAAATCTGCCTTTGCCAATGAGACGATGGACTCGTATTTTGGCCGAGTCAAATTATCCTCTCTGGATAGTCGGTTTATCCGACAACTGGTGAATGGGACGACTAAGCTGAGAAGAAGGCTGGATTATATTCTTAGCTTTTTCCTTAAAAAGGAAATTGAAAAGTTAAGTCCCTGGGTGCGAAACATTTTGAGACTGGGATTGTATCAAATAGAATACCTGGATCGGGTACCTGATCACTCAGCAGTAGATGAATCGGTAAAATTAGCCAAGAGGTTTGGGCATAAAGGGACAGCAGGTTTGGTTAATGCTGTGTTACGAAGTTATCTCAGAAATGAAGAAAAAGTTACTTTCCCCTCGATGGAAGAAGATAAGGTCAAAGCCATAGGAACTGCTTATTCTTTTCCGGATTGGATAATTGAGGATTGGCTCAAGATATTAAGTGAGAAAGAGACTATAAAACTATGCGAGACTTTCAATCAAAAGGCAAAGGTTTCTTTCAGGCTTAATACCTTAAGGATAGACCAGAAAAGCCTGGAAAGAGCCTTAGATATGAAAAAGATAAAATACAGAAAAGGTAACTTCCTGGATAACTTTTACTGGATGGAATCGAAAATCGACTTAGAGAATCTATTCCTTTTTCAGAAAGGATATGTTTATCCTCAGGATGAAAGTGCCGGCTTTTCAGTCCGGATGTTAGCCCCTCGACCCGGTGAATCGATACTGGATATGTGTGCTGCTCCTGGAGGTAAGCTAACTTACATAGCAGAACTTCTAAAAAACACAGGTAGATTGATCGCTCTGGATTCAAGCCCGGATAGAATGGCAAGAGTTAAAGAGAATTGTCAGAGACTGGGCATCGAAAAAGTTATATACAGAACAGGAGATGCGCAGAGCTATTCATCTGAGCAAGTTGATAAGGTTTTGATTGATGCTCCCTGTTCTGGACTGGGTGTTCTGGGCAGAAATTCCGATGCCAGGTGGCAGAAAAACAGAGAGGATATAAAAAGGCTGGCGAAGCTTCAGTCGTCAATAATTTCTAATGCAGCTAATCTGGTGAAAAAAGGCGGGGTAATGATTTATACAACCTGTACCCTGAGCCGGGAGGAGAATGAGAACATAATCGACTCTTTTTTAAAGCGAAGAGATGATTTCAAACAGGAAAACGCTCTTGATTTCGTTGATTCAAGAGTTATCAACCAGTATGGATTTGTCAGAACTTATCCTCATATTCACGAATTGGACGGGACATTCGCCGCCAGACTTAAGAAAATATGCTAAATCTTTGGACTTTAGACTGTTGAGAAGTTATATTTAAGAAAATGGAAACGCAGAATATAAAAATAGCATTAATCCAGTTTATAAGAAACAAATGGATTAAGGGTGCGGGTATATTTATCCTGGTTGTGGTTATATCCTTTATCTTTTTTGACCGGGTATTAATGCCCCTGGCCGTAAGATTGAGCCAGGAGTCTGAAGTTCCGGATTTACAGGGGCTGACTGTGGAGGAGGCAAAATCGAAACTTGAAAAAAACGGATTGGAATTGAGGATTATAAGAGAAGAGTATGCCCTGAAGTACTTACCCGGCTCTATAATATCGCAGATACCCGTTCCAGGCTCCATGGTAAAAAAGGGGAGAGGGATCAGGGCAGTTATAAGCAAAGGAGGGGAGAAGGCTGCTGTACCTAAACTGGTTGGTATGACCTACAGGCAAGCGGAATTAGCTTTAGAAGCTCAAGGATTAGCTATTGGCGAACCGGTTTATATATTTTCGGATACCTTACCTGAAGGAGAGGTGATTACCACCTATCCTTCTGCAGGAACCACTGTTCCCCTGGGTATGGAGATTCGCGTATTGATTAATCAGGCTGATACACTGGAGATCGTTAAAGTTCCAAGACTTAAAGGTGAAAATATTAACGAGGTTACTGCAGAAATAAAAAAAATAGGATTGAGATTAGGAAAGGTTAAATTCAAAGTAAAAAATCATTTACTACCCGGAACAATATTGAACCAGGTTCCCAAAGAGGGAGCTGAGGTTAAAAGAGGAAGTATAGTTGAATTAGAGGTGAGTATAACGGACTGAAGCAAAAAACGATTATGATCTCACGGGTCGCAAGATCCTAAGATACAACAAGTTAAGAGCTAAATGAGGTTTTGAAAATTTTAAAGTGAGAAGTAATAAAGGAGAGGTAAGGACAAATAAAAGTAAAAAGCTTAAGTTTATGCTTGCATTTTTGAAAAGAGTTTTTATATTGAAAACTTGTAATCCCAACGAAAAAGCGTCTGTTTCTAATTCATCTGGAGGTTGGGTTATATAGTTTAAAGTAGAAGGCTTATATGTTCACAGAACTGAGCAGTAAATTAGAGTTAATTATCAAAAAGCTTCGAGGTCAGGGGAAGCTTACGGAAAATAATATTAAGGATGCCTTAAAGGAGGTAAGAAGAGCTTTACTGGAGGCAGACGTTAATTATAAAGTAGTAAAGGATTTTATCTCGAAAGTAGAAGCCAGGGCAATTGGTCAGGAAGTTCTTAAAAGCATAACCCCTGGTCAGCAGATAATCAAAATAGTATATGATGAGCTAACTCTGCTTTTAGGCAAGGACAGTGCCGGCATGAAATACTCCTCATCCGGACCTACTGTCTGGATGTTAGTAGGTCTACAGGGTTCAGGGAAAACCACAGCCTGCGGGAAATTAGCCAGCTATTATCGCAAGAAGGGGAAAACACCTTTGCTTATAGCAGCAGATGTACAAAGGCCAGCTGCGGTAGAACAGCTTATGATTTTAGGAAAATCCCTGAGCATACCGGTATATTCATCAAAAGATAATCCAGTTAAAATCTGCCAGAACGGGAGGGGTAAAGCCATAGAGGAAAAGTTAGATCTGGTTATAATTGATACAGCCGGACGACTGCATATAGATGAGGAACTGATGAAGGAACTTTCTTTGATAAAGAAGGAGGTTTCCCCCCAGGAGGTTATGTTAGTGGTGGATTCGATGACCGGGCAGGATGCGGTAAATATTGCCTCAAGCTTTGAAAATAAATTAGGTATTGATGGTATTATTCTTACTAAACTGGATGGGGATGCCAGGGGTGGTGCTGCTCTTTCCCTGCTTTCGGTTGCTGGTAAGCCGATCAAATATGTAGGTACTGGCGAAAAATTAGATGCTTTGGAGATCTTCTATCCGGATAGAATGGCATCCAGAATATTGGGTATGGGAGATGTAGTGACTTTGGTAGAAAAAGCTCAAGATGTCATAAGCCAGGAAGAAGCACAAAAATTAGAGAAAAGATTACAGCAAAAAGCCTTTACCCTTAAGGATTTCCATGTACAGCTTCAGCAGTTGAAAAAGATGGGCTCCCTGGATTCGGTTATAAATTTGATACCGGGGGTAAGCGGGACCTTAAAAGGTATTTCTATGGACGATAAGGCACTGATCAGAATTGAGGCAATAATAAGCTCGATGACCGATGTAGAAAGGATGAAACCCCATATTATAGATGGAAGCAGAAGGAGAAGGATAGCCCTGGGTAGCGGAACAGACATTCAGGAGGTTAACAAGCTACTAAAACAGTTCACTGTGATGCAAAAGATGATTAAGGATATTCATAAAATGGATTTAAGAAAACTGAAAGGTATTTTTAAATTTTAATCCGATAATCTGAAAGGAGGTGAATTTGGCAGTCAGGATAAGGCTCAGGAGAACGGGAGCGAAAAAAAGACCCTCTTACCGGATCGTGGTAACAGATTCTCGAAACCCAAGAGACGGAAAATTCATCGAATCTATTGGACAATATAATCCGATCGAAAAACCAGCATCAGTTGTGGTGAACGAGGAAAGAGTTTACCACTGGCTGAGAATTGGAGCTCTGCCTACTGATACGGTCAACTCGCTTTTAAGGAAGATAGGTTTGAAGAAAAAGTGGGCTGCTCTCAAGAAAGGTATTGATGTAAGTGCAATGGAAATTTCCAAAGTTATTCCAGAGAGGAGGAAGAAGAAAAAGAAGAAGTCCAAAGACGTTAAAGAAACTGAGAGTCAAAAGGCTCAAGCAACTGAACCAAAAACTGAATAACTGTTTGCAAGGAGGTTTACAATGAAACAGTTTATCGAGACCATAGTCAAAGCGCTGGTGGATAATCCAGACCAGGTTTCTGTATCCGAAGTGGATGGGGAAAAGACCACAGTATACGAGCTCAGAGTTGGACAAGGCGATCTGGGAAAAGTGATTGGCAAAAAGGGTAAAACTGCTGGTGCAATACGCATTCTGATCTCTGCTGCCTCTGCCAAGAAAGGCAAGAGAGCTATGCTGGAGATCCTGGAGTAAAGTTATTTTTGGAGAGAGTAGCTCTTGGAAGAATCCTTCGTGCCCGGGGAGTTAAAGGCGAACTTCTCATATTTCCTTTGACTGACGATCTGGCCAGATTTACCTGTGTAGAGAAGGTATTTATCTCTGATTCTAAGGGCAAGGAGGTGGTTTACAAGATAGCGAGAAGCAGGATTTTCCGTGGGAAAATCCTGCTTCAGCTTGAAGGAATTAGCGACCGAAATAAAGCTGAAGCCCTTAAAGGCAAGTATTTGGAGATAAGCAAAAGGGACGTCCCAGCGCTTCCGCAGGGAAGATATTACCTCTTCGATTTAACCGGCTGTGAAGTAGAAAACCTGGAAGGTAAAAATATAGGGGAGATCAAAGAGGTCCTCCTTTTTCCAGCTAATGACATTTTAGTGGTTAGAAAAGGCAAAAAGGAATTTTATATACCTTTGATAAAGGATGTGGTTAAAAAAATTGACCTTAAAACAAAAATCGTATCCATAGAACCCTTGGAGGGACTTTTAGATTAGCAAATTGCGTTCTTCTTATGCATATATATATTCTAACTATTTTCCCGGATTTTTTTACAAGCCCATTAAGCGAGAGCTTAATTAAAAAGGCTCAAGAGAATAACTTGATTCAGATCAGGGTAATCGATATCAGGGAATATTCAAGAGATAAGCATAAAGTTGTGGATGATACCCCCTTTGGTGGTGGCGGTGGTATGGTATTGATGGTTGAACCTCTGGCTTTAGCGCTGGATTCGATAATCAAAGATAAGAAAGAGTATCATATCATCCTGACCTCTGCCCGGGGAAAGAAATTCGATCAGGAAAAAGTAAAAGAGCTTTCCGGCAAAAAAAATCTGGTAGTAATCTGCGGGCATTACAAGGGTATAGATGAAAGGATAAAATCGCTGTATGATATAAAGGAGCTTTCCATCGGGGATTACGTTTTAACCGGAGGGGAGCTTCCTGCCCTGGTTATCATAGACAGCGTGGTTCGTTTAATCCCGGGTTTTATGGGAAACTTTCAATCTGCAGAAAATGATTCTTTTTACCAGGGACTTCTGGGTTATCCTGAATATACCAGACCTTCAGAATTCAAAGGTTTGAAGGTGCCGGAGGTGCTTTTATCGGGTAATCATGAGAAAATAAGGATGTGGAGGAGAAAAGAGGCATTAAAAAGGACCTTAGAACTAAGACCTGACCTTCTGGAAAAAATTGAATTAGGGGAAGAAGATAAAAAATTAGTTGCGGAAATTGAGAAAGAAAGATAAATTATGTTAGTTTATTCCCTCTCGTTTGCGGGGGAAGGGCAGGGAGAGTAATTACCCTTCATATGTTTTTACATTGGAGGGATGAATAAATTAAGGAGAACTCTTAAAGTTAAGGAGAAGGAAGATGGATTTGATTTCAGTAGTCGAAGGTAAACATCTAAAGAAAAAAGTCCCGAACTTCAGTTCCGGTGATACAGTAAAGGTTCATGTCAGGATCAAAGAGGGAGACAAGGAAAGAATCCAGGTGTTTGAAGGGGTTGTGCTTCAGAAAAGAGGGAAAGGAATTTCCCAGACCTTCACCGTGCGAAAAATTTCAAGCGGCATAGGAGTGGAAAGGATTTTTCCTTTGCATTCTCCTTTTGTCTCAAATATAGAAGTGACCAAAAAAGGAAAGGTAAGAAGAGCAAAGCTTTTTTACCTGCGAAAGATGAAAGGGAAAGCAGCAAAAATAGAGGAAGGTGAGAGGATGGAAAGAGAAATAGTAGAAGAAGTTAAACCTGAAAGTAAAAATAAAGAATAGATTTGTATTAGTCTTTTGGTGCGGGAAGTGGATTTCCCGCACTTTTTATTGTTCGGGATTTCCGAATCCCGAACCAACATACTAAAAACTTTGACAGGTTTTATTGTAGCGGAAGGCTTTAGCCTTCCATTTTTTATATAAGAACATAATGGAAACCTGAAGGTTTCCGCTACACAATTCTTGCGACCCTGAAAGGTCGCACTACGACACTGTTATTGAGGGGATGGCTTGGTCGTCCCGCTAATAGCAAGACTTCTCACAATAACAAAAATATCCGGTAATCCAACGTTTCCCCATAAGGTAGGTTATTTGTAGGGACAGGACATTGTCCTGTCCTAAAGAAAAGACGCATTCTATGCATCTCTACGAAAAAGATTCCCTCTCCTTTCATAAAAGGTAGGATGAGGTCCTATTAATATCCTCACCTCAGCCCCTATATGGGTTATAAAAAAAATGGAAACCTGAAGGTTTCCGCTACACAAGAATTCGAAACCCCGATTGGTGAACAGACCGGAATGTCTGTTCCACCTTTTGTGTAAGGGAGGGGCTTGTTCCCTCGCCCATACGGGAGACCATCCCGCAAACGGGATTTCTTTAAGCTCAACAAGGGTCTCCCGTACGAAATCTACTGTCCTCAGGGAGACCATCTCGAAAACGGGATTTCTCTAAGCTCAACAAAGATCTTTCCTATATCCCAAAATTATCTTTACAATCCTACATATTTCCTGTATAATTTAGCACAAAATAAACTGGAATGTAAAGCTTGAGCTTTACTTCTTGCAAAACCAAAAAATTATATCCCTGATTTTCGAATAGATGTTTGAGACCCAGAGAAGTTCTGAAGAGGTTCTTCCGGAAAAGAAAAAAGGCAAATTCTGGGAAACTTTCCGTTCTTTAAGACACCGTAATTACAGGCTTTTCTGGTTTGGACAGATGATTTCTTTGATCGGTACCTGGATGCAGAATGTAGCTCAAGGCTGGCTGGTTTTGAGACTTTCCAATTCTCCTTTTCTCCTGGGGGCGGTTAGTGCCTTTGCAGGGCTGCCTATCCTTTTTTTCTCACTGCCTGCAGGGGTTTTGGCAGACAGGGTTAACAAACGAAAGTTTCTCATCTTCACCCAGATAGGTGCAATGTTATTAGCTTTCATTCTGGCATTTCTTGCCTTTACAGGATTGGTAAAAGTCTGGCATGTGATGTTTCTGGCTTTATGCCTGGGACTGGTAATGGCATTTGATGCTCCTGCCAGGCAGGCTTTTATAAAGGAGATGGTGGGAAAGGATGACCTGTTGAACGCTATTGCCCTGAATTCCGCCATATTTAATGGTGCCAGGATCCTGGGACCTGCCGTTGCCGGGATTTTAATCAGCTTAACCGGAGAAGCCGGGTGTTTTTTTATCAACGGCTTGAGCTATTTGGCGGTCATAGCCGGACTTTATATGATGAAAATGCAAGATATAGTTTTTCAATCCAGAAATAGCTCCTTTTTAATTAGTTTTAAGCAGGGTATTTCCTATATAATAGGAAATAAAAAAGTGCTGGCTTTAATCCTTATGGCTTCAACTATGAGCATATTCGGTCTCTCCTATGCAGTTTTGATGCCGGTTTTTGCCAGGGACATATTAAAAGCAGGCTCCTCCGGCTTGGGATTCCTTATGTCTGCCGCAGGTATTGGAGCTATCTCTGCCGGATTGGGGTTAGCTTCCAGGAAAAAAGAGGAGAAGTTGAAATATATGCAAGCTGGAATCACAGTTTTTTTTATCTCTCTGCTCCTTTTCTCTTTTTCTAAAAGTTTCTTTTTCTCGTTTATATTTTTAATCGGAGCAGGCTGGGGAATGATTTCCCTGGTTGCTACCTGTAATACCCTGTTGCAGGAGATAATTCCGGATGAGCTCAGGGGCAGGGTTATGAGCTTTTATGTTATGATGTTTATGGGAACCATGCCCTTAGGAAGTCTGATAGCGGGGACCCTGGGGGAAGCCGTCGGTGTTATCTGGGCAGTCAGGGTTGGTGCTCTTTTATGCGGAGGAATATCCTTATTTCTTTTCAAGAAGTTTATTGAGAAAGAGATAATACGAACGAGCGGATAATTATTAATGTAGGGACAGGGCTTGTTGAGTAAAGCGAAATCCCGCTAAAGGCGGTGGTCCCCATCCGAAAGGTGAAGATGACAATGTGAAGAAGTTAAGAAAGATAGAGAGGGAGGACCTTTAATGAAAACTGGTATCATAAAGTTAAATTATTCAATCTGATTTCGGACAGCCACAAGGGTTGTCCCTACATTTTTTGTAAAATATTCTGCAAAATATATCCTTAGGTAACGAGTGAAAACCAAAAGAGAGAAGAATACAAAACCAGTGGATAAGCTTTTTTACGAAAGAGAACTCTGGGGGAAAGGATACAGGTTTGTGGCTGGAGTAGATGAGGTGGGAAGAGGTCCCCTGGCAGGACCGGTAGTGGCTGCCTGTGTTATATTTCCCGAGGATATTAACCTGCCAGGTCTGGATGATTCCAAGAAACTTACTCCCCCAAAAAGAGAAGAGTTTTATAGAAAGATCAGGGATTGCTCTTTAGAATATGGAATCGGTATTATAAGAGAGAAGGAGATAGATAAGCTGAATATTCTCAGAGCTTCCCTGAAAGCGATGCATAAAGCGGTTTCCGGTTTAAAAAACAGACCTGATTTTCTATTGATTGACGGAAACCAGAAAATACCAGAGCTGGCGATACCTCAACTTCCAGTGGTTAAAGGTGATTCTCTATCGTTGTCCTGTGCAGCAGCATCGATTATTGCCAAAGTTGAAAGAGACAGGATGATGAGAAATCTACATCGTAAATATCCCCGGTTCTGCTTTGACCAGAATAAGGGGTATTCTTCCAAAAAACACTTAGAGGCTTTAGAGGAATTCGGTCCCTGCAGGATTCACCGCAGGTCTTTCAAAAGTGTGATGGAATGCCTGGTTAAGCAGGAGCGCCTTAAAATAGATTGAACTATGGGAACAGTTGAAAAGGGAAAAACAGGAGAAGAAAAAGCTGCTGAGTACCTTAAGAGGAAAGGGTTTGAGATATTATTCAGGAATTACAGATACGGGCATAAGGAGATCGACATAATTGCCAGAGATAAAAAGTATATAGTCTTTGTTGAGGTTAAAGCCGGAAAAAGTAAATCTTTCGGTCCTCCTCAGGGTTGGGTGGATCTTAGAAAACAAAGAAAATTGGCTGAGGTGGCAAAATATTTTTTACACAGGCATAAGTTTCCAGGGTATGATTTCAGGTTTGACGTTATAGCTATCGAGGAAAGCTCAAGCAAACAGAGTATCGAGCATATAGAAAATGCTTTTTACCTGGATTGAGGGCTTTTATTCCTTTCGATCAATTCTGATAATCGCTGGTTTATCTTCTCCCAGAGTTTTACCCATCTCTCCGGATTTTTTTGGTAAGTTTTCAGGAATTTGTCCAGCTCTTTTTGAGAGAATTCATATTCGGAGAAAATCCTTTCTTTTTCTGCCTTGAATTTTTCAGGATTGTCTTTGAATTTCAGTTGAGCCAGAGAAAGCTGGATATAGACTTCGACGAATTTTTTTTCTGTATCTCCTCTGTTTAGGAAAGGGAAGATTACTACGAGTGCAATGAGCAGGGCAGCTAAGACTAATAGAAATTTATATCTGGAATACACTTTTCTCCTTGATTTCAAACTAATCTATGCTAAAGGGGTTTTATGTCAAGAAAATAAATTGACAAACATGAGAATCGCCTGGTTTTAAGGTATTAGTGAGAGAGATAACGGATTAGCTATCATGCCATAAAAACCAGGATGGAAAAGTTTCTGGGATATTAATAAAAAACCCCGTTTTTTAGAAACGGGGTTTTCAAATGCGGTTAAATCTTCCATTTATAATTTAACTACATTATTTGCTTGTGGTCCCTTTGGACCCTGTGATATCTCGAAGCTAACCAGATCTCCCTCATTCAGGCTCTTGTAGCCCTCTGAATTAATAGCTGAATAATGAACAAAGACGTCACTACCGCCATCATTGTTCTCGATGAAGCCAAAACCTTTAGCCTCGTTAAACCACTTCACTTTTCCTTCTGCCAAACTTTTTCACCACCTTTCATTCTTTAAAAATAAAAAAAACCACAAAAAACCTATTTTACCGAAGGTTCTCGTAGTTAATTAACTTTTTTGTTTCTAACAAAACATTCTAATTACCACACCAAAAACCTTACAGCTGTAAGCAGTATACGTAACCAAATCTAATTTGTCAATCAAAATCATAAAATAAATGCACAATTTGATGACATTCAAGCCTGCCCGATGTGCTAATAAAAAGATTACATCCACATCTGGTTAATCAATTTTATGTATACTTATATATAAAAACAGACTTGAGCTATTTCGTCTATCGGAGTATTATTCGGTTAAACGATATAACGTAAATTATCAGGTACCTGACTTGAAGAAAACAGTTGACAAAAGAAAATTTAAACTTGATTATAAATAGTCAAAGGTATTTATGATTACACCCAGAGAAAAGACCAGAAGAGTTTATGTGGGAAATGTGCCGGTTGGAGGCGGAGCTCCAATCTCGGTTCAGTCGATGTGTTCAACTGATACCAGGGATGTTAAAGCAACTTTAAGGCAGATCAAAAGATTAGAGAAAGTCGGATGTGAGATTGTGAGATTAGCGGTTTTGAATGAGAAAGCAACTGAGGCGATTTCCCTGATAAAACAGATAGCGAAAATACCTCTGGTGGCGGATATCCATTTCGATTATAAACTGGCTTTGAAAGCTCTGGATTCTGGAGTTGATAAGCTCAGAATAAATCCGGGTACGATCGGGTCTGTGCGGAAAGTTAAAGAGGTGGTAAAAGCGGCTAAGGAAAGAAAGGTTCCTATTCGCATTGGAGTAAACGCTGCTTCACTGCCTGAAACTATTATGAAAAAGTATGGACATGCAACGCCTGCGGCTATGGTAGATGCGGCTCTGGAACAGGTTAAGATGCTGGAGGATCTGGATTATCAGGAAATTGTAGTATCCTTAAAATCATCAGATGTACCCACAACTATCGAAGCCTATAAGCTTTTCTCCGAAAAAAGAAATTACCCCCTGCACCTGGGTGTGACAGAGGTTGGGACAGTCAGAATAGGCTCGATAAAATCTGCTGTGGGGATAGGGACGCTTCTGTCCCTGGGAATAGGTGATACCATCAGGGTCTCTTTAACCGGCGATCCGGTGGATGAGGTCAGGGTAGGGTATGAGATTCTGAAATCCTTGAACTTAAGGGAATATGGTCCTACACTTATCTCCTGCCCGACCTGCGGAAGGATGGAGATAAATCTTCTGCCGATTGTAAAACAGGTGGAGAGAAGATTGGCTAAAATAAAAGAGCCTATTAAAGTAGCAGTGATGGGTTGTGTGGTTAATGGTCCGGGAGAAGCTAAAGAAGCGGATATCGGGGTAGCCGGGGGCAGGGGGATCGGGTTGATTTTCAGCAGAGGTGAAATTATCAGGAAGGTTAAGGAAAAGGATATAGTCAAGAGCTTGATGGAGGAGATGGAGAGATTTTTAAAAGGTTGGGAATCCGAGTAAATTTTTCGTAGTGCGAGGCTTCAGCCTCGCGTTGGTTCGAAAATCGGATTTCCCCAACCAATCTAGTAATCCTATCTTGTTCAAAGGAGGGGATATTTTTGTAGGGACAGGACATTGTCCTGTCCTGGAGGGGAAAAAAGAGACGCATTCTATGCGTCTCTACGAAATCGCACCCACTTAAAATCACTTGACAAAACCTCCCAAAAAGATTAAAATCTTTTAAACCCATTTTACAAAAAGGGGAAATGGATGAGGATTCTTCATTGGATAGTAAAAAATATTATACTTCCTTTTATTATTACTATAATAGGTGGAATTTTAGTAATTTTAATGTTCTTTCCTAATTTTCCTATCTATTACTATTGGGCTTTTCTTATCGAAATATACTTATTACCCTTAGCAATTATTCTGATAATAATCCTCTTATCTTTTTATGAGCGGCATAGAGAAAGAACAAAAGTAGAAAAAGAAAGAATAGAATTAGAGAGAAAGAGAACAGAGGGGTTACTAACAGAGTTCAAGAAGAACTTTCCTGTTTATAGATCAATCTCCGAATTAGAGCCCTCTGATTTTGGAATCTTCAGCTATTATGAAACTTATATTAACCGGGATAGCGATAATGAAGCTGAAAAATCATTTACAGAGAAGGGGATTGCTTTCATAACTGGCAAGCCCGGCATTGGTAAGACCAGAGGTGCTTTTGAAGTAGCTAAAAAATTTAAAGACTACTATCTATTAAAACCTGCTTACGAGAAAATCGAGATTCAAAACCTTAAGTTCCCGCAATTCTTTTCACAGAAAAAGATTATCTTATTCCTGGACGATTTAGAAAAGTATGTCGGCAAGTTTGGTCTGGATGAGCTGATTGCAGTTTTGAGGAAAAACTCTAAGGAGCTAAAAGTCCTTGCTACCTGCAGAACCGGGAAAGAATTTGACCAGGCTTTTGGGCAGAAGGAGATGGACACCCTTTTTTATCAATGCAAGGTTAATAAAGTAGAGCCGAGTATCCTGAGTGAAGAAGAGCAAAAGGATTTAACAAAAGGGATTGGCAAGAAATGGGAGGAGGTTACCTCGGATGGAACACCCGGCTCAATCGTTTTGGGTCTGGATCAGATGGAGAAAAGATATAAGGATTTACAAAGCGAGCCAAAGACTATTATGCATATTTTGAAGCTTTTAAAAGAAGCAAACATATTTCTATGGACAGAGGAGCTGGTAAAAAATATCGCTAAGGGTAGAATCTTTGAACTTAAAGGGGAGAGATATCAATGGGACAACAAGCTAAGGATTTTGCAGGAGAATGGTTTCATACAAAGATATGATGACTTTATTTCCATTTCCCACGATTCTTATTTAGATAATAAATTCATAACAGATTATTCAGTTTCGGATTCAATTTTAACTGAATTAAAAGAAGAATTGTTTATTTTAAAAGATGCTGACAATCTATTCTATTTAGGCAATAGTTTCTATTATCGAAAAAATCTTGAGGAGGGTATTGACTGTTATAACAAATCGATTAAGCTTAACCCGGATGATGCAGATGCACACAACAATCTGGGCAATCTACTTAAAGCTTTGAAAAAGTTCCCTGAGGCAGAGAAAGAATATCGAACCGCAATTAAGCTTAACCCGGATTATGCAGAGGCACACAACAATCTGGGCGTTCTACTTTATGATTTGAAGAAGTTCCCTGAGGCTGAGAAAGAATATCGAACCGCAATTAAGCTTAACCCGGATTTAGCAGTAGCACACTACAATCTGGGCGTTCTACTTAAAGCTTTGAAAAAGTTCCCGGAGGCTGAGAAAGAATATCGAACCGCAATTAAGCTTAACCCGGATGATGCAGATGCACACAACAATCTGGGCAATCTACTTAAAGCTTTGAAAAAGTTCCCTGAGG
>Ga0224495_10001021_pt1 | contig 20701 bp, 19 predicted proteins | sample SF_Jul11_sed_USG_FD_168128 | JGI IMG/M metagenome (GOLD analysis project Ga0224495, IMG submission 168128) | Sediment microbial communities from San Francisco Bay, California, United States - SF_Jul11_sed_USGS_4_1 | ecosystem: Environmental > Aquatic > Marine > Sediment | place: USA: California...
TGAACCGCCCGGTGCGGACCCGCATGCCGGGTGGTGTGGCAGGGGCGCGGCCTTTATGGCCGCCCCCTATGCCGATCATAGTACATCTTGCTTACTATTGTCCTTTTGTACTATACCCCGCCTTTTTCCAGCGCCACCTTTTTCGTGACCTTGTGCCAGGTGATGCCCATTCCCTGTAGCTCAATAGCATGTACATCAGCTTGATATCGACAATGAATTTGTATCGGCAGTGCTTTCCTTAGCTTTGCGCAATCTGTGCATCCGGTCCGGCGGGTTTCACTTACCTTGCCGCAATTGGCCTGCAAAGTCCGGCGGCAAGCCTTTCTCGATGATAGCTGTGGCGGTTCCGTTAATGTTGTATGGTACTCGCGGGAACTCCGAAAGAACCCTGTTTTCCGTGATCTCGATCAACGCAAAGCAGGCACGAGGATCTCCGTCTTTTGGTTTCCCGACGCTGCCGGCATTGATAAAGATACTGCCATCAAGGTCTTTTCTGAAGGGTTTATGCGTATGGCCGAAGATCAGGACGTCGGCTCGGATCTTTTCCGCCATTTCGCGGAAGAACTTGTCCGGACGGTCCTCGTACCAGTAGAGGTTGTGCTTGCGCGGCGATGCGTGGAAGAGCGCAACCACCCGGCCATGACTGGTGAACGTCAGCGTCTTCGGCAGCGAGGCCATGATCTCTCGGGCGCGATTGTCGGCATGCTGCTTTGTCCATACAAATGAACGGTCCGCTAGTCCCGACTGCACAGGGTCCTCGTACTTGCATCCGCAATGTTCGCTGTTCAGCGCGACATTTTCGTCGTAATTTCCCTGGACCCCCTCAATGCCGTGCGTAGCGGGAAATTCTGCGACTTCGTTGACAAAGGGGGCGTATCCGCCGAGGTCCCCAAGGTGGTATACCCGGTCCACCTTCTGCTTCATAACCGAATCGTATACCGCCGTCAATGCATCAATGTTCCCGTGAATGTCACCGAAAATCGCAAATCGCATGTGAGTCCCGCCCCTGGAGACGATCAACTTTCATCGCTGAAACTGTAACCCACGCCGCGCACCGTGCGGATGAATTCGACGATCCCCGCTTTTTCCAGTTCGGCCCGCAAGCGCCTGATATGCACATCCACCGTGCGTTCCTCCACAAAAGCCTCGCCTTTCCATACCGCGTCCAGGATCCGGTCCCGGGTGAAAACCCTGCCTTTCCGTTCCATCAGGAACCTGAGCAGGCGGAACTCGATCGGAGAAAGATCGATGGTTATCCCTCCCGATTGCACCAGGTGGCGTTCCAAATCCACAGCGAGAGTCCCTGCGCGGAGTACTTTTTCCGCGGTGACGCCGCCTTCCGTCCTGCGCAGCACGCTTTTGACCCGGGCCATGAGTTCGCGCACGCTGAAGGGCTTGGTGACATAATCGTCCGCTCCGGTCTCAAGGCCCATGATCTTGTCCATCTCATCAGCGCGCGCCGTGAGCATGATGACAGGGACGGCGGCTGTTGCGGGGTCTTTCTTGAAGATCCGGCAAAGTTCCATGCCTGACATCCCCGGCAGCATGAGGTCCAGGAGGATCAGCTGGTACGGCCTCTCGCGGACCATACGAAGAGCATCGTCGCCGGTCATGGCCTCGTCTACCAGGTACCCGTCCTTCTTAAGGTTGTACGTGACGAGCTGCAGGATATCCCGCTCGTCGTCAACCACCAATATCCGCAATTTCGGTTCCATGCTCCGATAGTACGCAAATTGAAAAACCGGAGCAAGTGAAAAAACGATCGTCAGACGGGATTCACGCACTTGTAACGGCATCGTAACACAATTGTCACATGCCGCAGGTAGGATTGCCCAAAGCGAGGCTGCGGGACCGCATCCCGCCTCGAAAAGCAGGAAAGGAACGCATGAACACCTTTAACAAATTCATCGATATTTTGCTCAAGTTCATGGTTCCGCTGGTGATCATCGCGCTTATTTTGGGCATCGCACGGGTCATTGTGGACCTCAGGATGGTCTTCGGCAGCCCCACCATTACCGAGGGCTTCGACCGGATGATCACGAACATATTGTCGCTGTTCGTGGTGATCGAGTTGCTCAAGAGCCTTCTGGAGTATTTTGACCATCATCGCATCAAGCTCACATTCATCACGGACGCGGCACTCGTTTTCGTACTGCGGGAGATCATGATCGGCATGTTCCAGCATTCCATGGCCGCGAAGGAGATTCTGGCGCTGTCGGCGCTCATTCTCGTGATTGGCGGCGTGCGCACCCTGGCGGTCGTGTTCTCGCCGGACAAACCGTGAAGATCCTGACGGAACAGAGTATGTCCCAAAAAATCATCGATTGGGTGGAATCGATCGCCCTGGTCATAAGCCTGATCGGCGGAGTACTGCTGGTCCTGTACCACTGGCATTGAGATTTGCGGTCTCCATGACCATACCTGACAGCGTGAGATCCCCGCGCATGTTTTACTCTCCCAGCCAGTCTGACCGTAACAGAATCTTCATGGAGACGTAACGCTCCTGCAATGTCCCGCCGGTACTATCTGTGTAATGATTCTCTTCGATCTTCGCATCCAGCGTATCTATATTGCGAGCAGTGACTTCCATAAACAGCGCCATCTGTATTCCAGGAAGACGCTTCCGAACTGCACGAAGAATATCCTCGCGGTGAAAAAGCATCCGGCACAACAAGGGTGTAGCGATCACTCTGATCCGGAACTGACAAGGAGACGATCCGATGAACGAACTGGTCCTGATCGTGGAAGACGAAAGGTCTCTCACGGAATTGCTTGGCTACAACCTGCAAAAAGCGGGATACAGGACTGCAGTGGCGGAGAACGGCGCGCAGGCGATCCGGAACGTGCGCTCGGAAGTCCCGGATATTGTGCTGCTGGACATTCTGCTGCCGGAAATGGACGGATGGGAGGTTTGCAGGATGCTCAGGAACAGCAAGCAAGGTTCCACCCTTCCCATCATCATGGTGACGGCCCTCGCATCGGAGGACATCCGCATACGAGGACTGCGCGAGGGCGCCGACGACGTGATCGCGAAACCCTTTGTCGTCGGCGAGCTGTTGTTCAAGGTCCGGAAGCTTCTGGACAAGAATATGGTGATCAGCGCTTTCCGGAACAGGACCGAAGGGCAGGATGCTTCGATGCGCCATCTGATCCACGAGCTCAGGAATTCCCTTTCCGTCATCGGGGGATATGCAAACCTCGCGGCCTCGCGGGAGAACAGCGAACCGTGGGTAAAGCACGTGGTGTCCGCCGCGGACCGCATGGAACAGTTGCTGAGCAATGCGGCGACTGCGAAGTTTCCGGAAAAGGAAGCCGGAGAGGTGGGGGGACCGGGGGCATGATGAGGACCTTGACGGAAAACGCGCTGACCTCGGCGGTCGGCAGCCTGATCGACTCCGCGGACTCCGTATCGTCGCAATCGACCGTCAACAGCGTTGCCGAGCGATTTTTCGGGAACACGGAACTCGAAGCGCTGGCGGTCGTGGACAGCGATGAGCCCGTCGGCCTGGTGACCAGGACCAAGCTGATGTTCAGTCTGTTCCGCAGGTACGGATTCGAACTTTACGGAAAGCGGCCCATTACCGCGGTTGCCGATGCCCGGCCCCTGATTGTCCCGGAGTCCGAACGGCTTGATGTGGTTATCGAGCGCGCCCTGGAGCGGCGGCCCCAGGATATCTACGACGAGATTATCGTGATCGATGACGGCGGCCGGTACCGGGGGCTCCTGTCGGTGAAGCACCTGGTGGTCCAGCAGAGCAACGCGCTGGCCCAGACCATGCTGCAGAGGGAGATGGCGAGCGAACGGGCCCGGGAACTCGAACGCGAGAACGCCATGCGCTCGCAGTTCATGGCCCATGTGACCCACGAACTCCGGTCCCCGGTGAATGTCATCATCGGACTCTCGGAACTCATGCACATCGCGCTGGACAAGGGATCGATCGACCAGGTCCGGGACAGGCTGGGATCGATCATCTCGAACGCGACCAATCTCCGGACGATCGTCACGAACGTTCTCGATCTGTCCAAGCTCGAAGCGAATAAGATGCCCGTCTCCCTGCGCAGCTTCGATCTTGCCGATACGGTCCGGGAGGTTGCCGAAGCCGCGCGGGTACTTGTTCGCGCAAAACCGGTCGTGGTCGAGGTCTCGATCCCGGCGACAACGGTCCCCATCGAATCCGACCCGGTCAAGGTCCGGCAGATCCTGATGAACCTTGCCGGCAACGCGGCCAAATTCACGGAACGGGGCTCCATCATGCTGGCCCTGTCCCTGAGCGGACACAGCGTCACCGTATCGGTCATCGACACCGGCATCGGCATCCGAACGGAACACCTGGATCGGCTGTTCCTTGCCTTCAGTCAGATCGAGGATGCGAAGACCAAACGGCATGAAGGCACGGGGCTGGGTCTCATGATCGCCCGGAGCATGGCGCGCCTGTTGGGAGGCGACCTGGACGTGGCAAGCGAGGCCGGTCAGGGAAGCACGTTCACCATTACCCTGCCGCGCAGGGCGGCACAGGAGGAAGCGAAAAATGCATAATCGGAAGAAGATCATGATCATCGACGACAACGAGGAAGTGCTCCGGGTCACGCGGGCCATTCTGGAACATGAAGGCTATGACGTCGTCACCCACCACAACGGGTTCGGCGCTACAAACGCCATCCGGGCGAACCGGCCGGACCTGGTGTTGCTGGACATCAACATGCCGGCGCTTTCAGGCGAGAATCTGGCGCCGATCATCCGTGAGAACGCTCATACGAACCGGGTGCCTGTCCTTTTCTACTCGTCAAATGACGAGGACAGCCTGCTCGAGAGCGTGACGCGCTTCGGCGTCGCGGGCTACATCTGCAAGGGCGACAGCGCGGATCTCCGGCGGAAAGCCGCCTATTTCCTCGGCAGCCATCTGGCCGACGGGCAGGCTTTTGGCAGGCTTCTCTACGCGGTCGAATAGCCTGGGGGAGTGCCCCGGAAACGAAATTCACCAACCGATCATCGATCGGATATACCCTCAAGGAGGATGTGCAATGAAAAAGCGGTTTGCAGCACTCGCGGTTATCGCGGTCAGTTGCTTGGCGGCGCCGGTATTCGGGGCCGAAGGCGACGCGCCACTGGTAAAAGGGAACATCGAGGTCTACGGCGCGGCCAAGATGTCCGTTGATGTGATCGATACCGGCGCCAAGGCGGCGACGGCGGATACCACCATGAACAAGGTCTCTTCGAACTCGTCCCGTCTGGGTTTCAAGGGATCCGAGGACCTGGGCGACGGCCTGAAGGCGGTGTTCCAGGTGGAGCTGGGGATCAATATGGACGGCACCACCTCGACCGTCGCAACAGGCGTCAGCAACACGGCCACCGGCGCCGTCAGCACGACGAGCGTCAACACCATCAGCCTGCGGAACACTTTCGTCGGACTCGGGTCGGACGGTCTCGGGACCCTGATATTCGGCACCCATGATACGCCATACAAGGTCGCGACCGGCCAGTTCGACGCTTTCAGCGATACCATGGGCGATTACAACGCAATTATGGGCAACGTAAACGGGGATGCGAACTTCGAGTTGCGGCCCAGGGATGTGATCGCGTATACGTCGCCGATCCTGGCCGGATTCCAGATCTCGGCGGCCACGGTCCTGTCGGAAACGACCAATACGGCCATTTCCGATGCAAGCGCCCATTCCTTCTCGGCGGCTTATAAAGCGGGCCCCCTGGCGCTCGCCGTCGCCCATGAGATCCACAAGAGCGGCATCGCGACGTGGGACGCGGCAACGACGATCACCGGCACCAGGGTCGGAGCGGGTTATGCGGTCGGCGGCACAAAGATCGGTCTTGTTTACGAGACCCTTTCCGACGACAAGGCGAATTCGAAATACAGCCGCAATGCCCTGCATGCAGCCGTCAGCCAGAAGTTCGGCAAGGAAACCGTAAAACTGGCATACGCCAAGGCGGACGACGGCGAGGATCCGACGACCAAGACCGGAGCGACGATGATCGTCGCAGGCATCGACCACAGTTTCTCCAAACGCACCGCAGTCTACGCCCTTTATGCGGCGACCAAGAACGACAAGGACGCCACCTACGGCCTCGGTCAGGGCGGCGCAGGCGGGGCATTCAAGCCGGGCAAGGATGAGGACCCCTCGGTCATATCCTTCGGCATCAATCACAGCTTCTGATCCGCTCCAGACGTCATCGGGATGTAATGCAACCGTAATTGAAATGTAACAACCGAATGGTATAAACCGGCAGTCAAACATAAGGAGGTGTGTATCTATGAAGAAATTGATTTATGTTGTAGCAGTTCTGTTCGTTGTTTTCGGAAGCATCGCTGCCGGTCACGCGGCGGAAACCCTGAACGGCGCGGGCGCGACCTTTCCCTATCCGGTCTACTCGGCCTGGGCTTTCGAGTACAGCAAGGTGGCGGGCACGCAGCTCAACTACCAGTCCATCGGCTCAGGCGGCGGTATCAAACAGATCATCGAGCGTACCGTGCACTTCGGCGCTTCGGACAAACCGTTGAAACCCGAAGAACTCGCCAAGGACAAGCTCCTGCAGTTCCCTGCGGTGGTTGGGGGCGTGGTATTCGTCGTGAATATCGAAGGAGTCAAGGAAGGCACGATGAAACTTGACGGCGATACCGCCTGCGGTATTTTCCTCGGGGATATCAAAAAATGGAATGACCCGCGGATCGCGGGAATGAACAAGGAGCTGAAGCTGCCTGACGCCGACATCACGGTCGTGCATCGCTCCGATGGTTCCGGGACCACGGCGATCTTCACCGACTATCTGAACGGCGTATGCCCGGCATGGAAGGATAGGGTCGGAAGCGGAACGTCGGTGAACTGGCCTGCCGGGATCGGCGGCAAGGGGAATGAGGGCGTTTCGAATTACGTGATACGGACCGCCAATACCATCGGCTACGTGGAGTTCGCCTATGCCAGGCAGAACAAGATGGTGCACACCAAACTGAAGAACAAAGCCGGCGCCTTTGTGGAGCCGAGCTTCGAGAGCTTCGAGGATGCGGCCGAGACCGGAACCTTCGATCCGAAGCAGGATTTCTTCATCTGGCTTACCAACGCACCGGGCAAGAACGCATGGCCGGTCGCGGGAGCCACGTTCATCCTGCTTGCAAAAGAAAAGAAAGATGACAACCTCAAGGTCGTGAATTTCTTCGACTGGGCATTCCGGAACGGCGACACCAAGGCAAAGGAACTGATCTATGTGCCGCTTCCGAAATCCCTCAAGGACAAGATACGCGACTACTGGAAAGCCAACGGTATCTTGTAAATCTCCAGTGGAACGCAGCTGTGCCAAACGGGTCAGGCATGGATAGGGAGTCTGCCCCTTTTTCCTTCGCAGGTGAGAAGCCTTCCTGGATAAGGAAGAGCAGGGACGAGGTAGATTATAAGATGCAGTGTTTCATGTTTGGCATCGGATAAAATAAACGCCGGCAGGAAAACCCGCCGGCGTTATATTATCATAGTATATCTTGCTTACTCTTGTCTTTTGTACTATACCCCGCCCTTTTCCAGGGTAACCTTCTTCGTCACCTTGTGCCAGGTGATGCCCGATTCCTTGTCCCCGAAAGGCATGTACATCAGCTCGATCTCCACGGTCATATCGTAATCGAGAATGTTTGTCTTGCCATCCTTGAACTCTGCGGGGAAGGGGATCTCGAACTGCTCATGCACGGGCTTGTGGGGCGGCAGTCCGTTGTCGCGGATGATGCCGCTCTTTTCATAGGGTCCGCGGCCCATCTTGTCGCCGCGGCCGAGCTGCTGGGGTATGGGCATGTAGATACGGGTGTGCTTTGCGATCTCTTTACCTTTTGAATCTTTCGCGGTCACTTCCAGGACCAGCCGGTTGGGGGTTGGTCAGCCATCGGGGATCGAGTGGCCCGCGCGGTTGGTCATGTCGACCTTGACCAGCGTCTGGGGTATCATCTTGGACTTGTCGCGCCAGATGTAGCCCAGCGTTTCGACCTGGAAGTCCACGGCGGACTTGCCGAAGTTGATGTCGCTGTAGCTCTGCATGTTGTGGCCCATCTTGCTCTTCTTCATGTGGCATTCCTGGCAGCTTTCCTGTCCGCCTTCCGCCCGGTAGGCCCAGAGATAACTGCCGTAGAGCGTGCCGCACTGCGAAGGGTTCTCGAGCTCGAAGTTCGGCCCCAGGCCGTGGCACTGGCCGCAGAGGATCGACTCGCTCATGATCGGGCTCTTCTTCATGACAGCGTGGTTCGAATCTGCGTGCGTTCCATCCTTGGACCCGTAGACCTCGTTCTTCTGCGGGAAACCGTCCACCCACTTATGAACGATCGCGTTCCGCTGATGACAGATGAGGCAATTGATGTTGATCGAAGAAAGTTTCTGCTCGATCTTGTCCTTTTCCTCTGACGAGGTAGCCTTGTCGCCGTATCTGATCGAGAGCTTCACGATCTCCCTGGCAACGTCGTCCGTGGCCTCCGCCATCTGCGGAAGATGGCACTTGAAGCAGACCATCAAATGCTTGACCTTCACGTCCTCGGGTTTCTTCACCCCCGAATACTGCCAGCCCATGAGACCGACCTTGACGGTCGTCGCCACGGTCAGTGCTGTTCTGCCGGTGCCGAAGATGGACCGTGCATGGAGCGACTGGTTCCAGTCGTTGTAGATCCCCTCATGGCACTGTTTGCAGCCGCTTGAGTCGTACATCTTCGCCAGTTCATCGATGCTCTTCGCCTTTTTTTCCTCGGCTGCCGTTGCCATGCCGGGAACACCGGCAAGGAGCGGCAGCGCGAGCACTGCGGTTACTGCGATAGATCTTAAAAACTTCATGCGCACGCCTCCTTTCAGGGATTACTGCGGAGATCGGAGAAACAGCTCGATCTGCAGCATTGTAATACTGTATAGATGCTGTGGAAAATGATGTCAAGGAGAATACGTTGTTCTACGGTTAATTGTTCAGAAGAGTGCAGGAAATGTCAGTATGTTCGCAGAACAAGAGCGGCATTTAAGCCGCCGAAACCGAAAGAATTGGAAAGGGCTGCGCGGAGCGGGATTTTCCGAACAGCGTTTGGCACGTAGTCCAGGTCGCATTCCGGATCAGGATGATCGTAGTTGATCGTTGGCGGGATCATGTTTTCGCGAAGCGCGAGCGCGGTAACTGCTGCTTCGACAGCACCGGCTGCGCCGAGCATATGGCCGAGCATGGATTTGATGGAACTGACGGAGAGCCTGTTCGCGTGGCCGCCGAAGACCTTCCTGATGGCGCGGGTCTCAACGCGGTCATTGGGGACCGTTGACGTGCCGTGGGCGTTGATATAGTCGATCATATCGTGACCCATGTCCGCGTCGGAGAGAGCAAGCTCCATTGCACGTGCAGCTCCGTTCCCGTCGGGGTCCGGCATGGTGTAGTGAAAGGCGTCTGCAGAGAGACCATACCCGGCAAGTTCGGCGTAGACCCTCGCGCCGCGTTTTTCCGCATGGCCCAGTTCCTCGAGCACCAGCACCGCTGCTCCTTCGGAAAGTACGAATCCATCGCGGTCCCGTTCAAAGGGACGGCTTGCCCGGTCCGGAGCGTCGTTGCGCCGCGTCAGAGCCCGTGCCTGGCTGAAGCCCGCAAGCACGAGCGGAGTGAGCGCGGCTTCGGACCCGCCGGTGATCATGATGTCGGCATCACCGCGCTGGATGATCTTCATGGCCTCGCCGATGGCATGCGTGCCGGTTGCGCAGGCGGTGGATACGTCGAGGCAGGGGCCCCGGGCGCCCAAGCGCATGGCGATGAAGCCTGAGGCCATGTTTGCCAGGGTCATGGGCGTGTAGAAAGGGGAAACGGCCCGGTGTCCTGAAGCGAGGAAGGCGATCAGATTTTTCTCGTTCGTCGTAACGCCGCCCCTGCCGGAACCCACCAGCACCCCCGTGAGACGTGAGGCGTGAGGCGTTAAAGACAACTTCGCATCCTCAGCGGCCATGAGGGCCGAAGCGAGTGCATACTGGATAAAGGGATCGGTCTTGTGACAGTCCTTGGCGCTCATGAACGCCAAAGGATCAAACCCCCGCACCTCTCCGCCGATCCTGACCGGAAGCGCGGATGCGTCGAACCTCGTGATCGTGGAAATGCCGGAACGACCATCGACGAGGTTCTTCCACAGGGTGCGGATATCATTGCCCAGGGGGGTGACTGCTCCCATTCCTGTTATAACGACCCTTCGTTTCATAGGGCTATCATAAGGTTTTTTCAACAGTTTGTCAAAAGAGCCGGAAACTTCCGCTTTGTTTGAACGCCACGGTATTTTGTGCTATAGTTACCGAATAAGCTGGAGGAAAGGGGAGTCGAGATGAAAAAGGCGGACCTTGAAGGCAAGACCGTTGCGGAACTCAAAGCTCTTGCGAAGAAAAAGGGCATAACGCTCAAGGCCGGTTCGACCAAGGCCGGATTCATCAGCGCACTTGCCGGATCGCGGGGCGTTGCCCAAAAAACGGCAAAACCCGGGGCCGCAGCAAAGACCAAAGCCAAAGCAAAGCCAAAAACAGCTGCAGGCAAAATTGCCGCGAAAAGAACGACAGCTCCGAAGAAGACCGCTGCCAGGAGCGTGGTTGCCCGGAAGGCGGCGACAAAGGCAAGAACGGCCGCAACACGCACAATAGCGGCGAAACAGCCTGCTCCGAGGGGCGAATGGCAGCTTCCTCCCGGACAGCAGGAGCGGATCGAGGATTCCAAGTACTATACCGGCATCCGGGAAAGCCGCGGCGCCTCCTCGGGCGGACAACTGCCCCCTGAGTACGGTGAAGAAAGGATCACCGTGCTGTCCCGCGATCCCTATACGCTCTTCGGTTACTGGGAAGTCCGCCAGGAGCGGCTCGACGCGGAGCGCAGGGCGGCAGGCGGGGACGGCAAGCTCTGCATCCGCGTCTATGACGTGACCGGGATCACCTTTGACGGCAGGAACGCAACTTCCACCTTTGATCAGGAAGTGCATGATCGCGTCGGCAGCTGGTATTTCAATTTTGCCCGCCCCAGCCACTGTTTCTGCGCCGACATCGGCATCCTGTCAAAGGACGGACGGTTCCGAACCATCACGCGGTCCAACATGGTCTCCATGCCCCGCGACGCGGTCTCGGACATCGTGGACCAGTCCTGGACCCTGGCGGACGAGGAATTCATGAAACTCTACGGATATCCCGGCGGTGTGCCCTCGGGCATGTCCTCGGCTCAGATCCGGGAGTTTTTTGCCCAGCGGACGAAGCGGGAAGTCTCGTTACACGGCATCTCCTCGCACGGCATTTCCTCCCACGGCCTCTTCTCGCCCCAGGGGCAGCTGCAGAAGAGAAAGTGATGAGAATATCAGGATTCATGGTATAACAAGAAAGTCCATCCAGCCGGATGGGCTTTTCTTTTGAGCAGCGGTTTCAGTATCCTGCCGTCTCAATACGGCAAGGATAAATTCATGTCTCACACGAAGACACAAAGATCACGAAGAACGGCGATGTCAATGCCGGTTAGTACAGGTTCATGGACTATTTTTTCTTCGTGCCTTCGTGTCTTCGTGTGAAATATAGATTTTACAATGTTTGTGAAGCTTCCCGGAGGTTGAATGTCCCAAGGTTATCTCGCGCTGGTCCTGCACACCCATCTTCCTTTCGTGCGCCATCCGGAGCATGACCGGTTCCTCGAAGAGGACTGGTTCTACGAGGCGATCACCGAGACCTACATCCCGCTGATCAACGTCTTCGACGGTCTGGCTCGCGACAATGTCGATTTCCGCGTCACCATGAGCCTCACGCCAACGCTGATCGCCATGCTCGCCGATCCGCTGCTGCAGCACCGCTATGTGCGCCATATCAACCGGCTGATCGAACTGGCGGAGCGGGAAATGGAGCGGACCTCGGGATCGCCGGAGTTCCATCCGATCGCCTGCATGTACCGCGGCATGTTCGAAAACGCCCGTTATGTATTCGAGACTACCTACAACAGGAACCTGGTGACCGCATTCAGGAAGTTCCAGGATCGCGGCAACCTGGAGATCATCACCTGCGCAGCGACCCATGGATTCCTGCCGCTCATGGTGAACCGCAAGGCCGTGCGCGCCCAGGTCCGTATCGCTGTGGAGCATCACCAGGAGCACCTGGGCAGGATGCCCGCGGGCATCTGGCTTCCCGAGTGCGGCTATTCCCTGGGGCTTGACGAGGTGCTGCGCGACGAGGGGATACGCTTCTTCTTCACCGACGCCCACGGCATCATGCACTCCGACCCGCGGCCCAAGTACGGCGTGTACGCGCCCATCGTCTGCAGGTCCGGCGTCGCGGCTTTTGGCAGGGACATTGAGTCGTCCAAGCAGGTCTGGAGCTCCATCGAGGGATATCCCGGGGACTACAATTACCGCGATTTCTACCGCGACGTGGGATTCGACCTTGACCATGAGTACCTCCGGCCTTATCTGCACAGCGACGGTATCCGCGTGAACCTGGGGATCAAGTACCACAAGATCACGGGAACCACGGACCAGAAGGACCCTTACATCCGGCAGTGGGCGCTCGAGCGCGCAGCCGAGCATGCGGGGAACTTCATGTTCAACCGGGAGAAGCAGATTGAGTGGCTGTCGGGGGTGCTCAAGGACCGCAAACCGCTCATCGTGGCGCCCTATGACGCCGAGCTCTTCGGCCACTGGTGGTTCGAGGGCCCGCAATGGCTCGACTACCTGATCCGGAAGATCGCCTTTGACCAGCAAACGGTCAGGATGATCACGCCGTCGGAATATCTCGATGAGAATCCGAAAAACCAGGCGGCCACGCCCATGGCGTCGAGCTGGGGCTATAAGGGCCATGCCGAGGTATGGCTGAACGACACGAACGACTGGATCTACCGTCATCTGCACAAAGCGGCGGACCGCATGGAGGAACTGGCACGGACCCATCCCGATGCGCAGGGGACCCTGCTGCGGGCGCTGAACCAGGCGGCTCGCGAGCTGCTGCTCGCACAGAGCTCCGACTGGGCCTTTATCATGAAGACCGGAAGCCATGTGGAATACGCGGTCAAACGGACGCAGGAGCATGTGCTCCGCTTCACGCGGCTTTACGAGGACATACGCGGCAATCGTATTGACGAACAATGGCTGGAGGATATAGAATACCAGGACAACCTGTTCCCGCGCATCGATTACCGCGTCTATGCTTGATCCTTCAATCCTGAAAGAACTGAGAACGATCGTCGGCTCCGATCATCTGTTCACCTCACCCGAAGAGCTGGCAGTCTATTCCTATGATGCCACGCGCGTTTCCAGCCTTCCCTGGGCCGTGGCGCGGCCTGCGACAGCGCTCGAGGTCTCCCGGATCGTTCAATTGGCCAACAAACATCGCTTTCCCGTTATCCCGCGGGGAGCAGGCACGGGTATGTCCGGCGGATCCGTTCCGGCAAAAGGCGGCGTGGTCCTGTCATTCGAGCGCATGGACCTGATACTGGATATCGATGTCCTGAACAGGATCGCGATCGTGCAGCCGGGCGTTATTACCGGGGATCTCCACGCGGCGGTCGAGGCAAAAGGCCTGTTCTATCCTCCCGATCCCGCAAGCTCGGGTTTCTGCACCATCGGAGGGAACGTTGCCGAATGCGCCGGAGGTCTTCGCGCGGTCAAGTATGGGGTTACCAGGGACTATGTGCTGGGGCTCGAGGTGGTCCTTCCCACGGGAGAGATCATCAGGACCGGCTCGCGCACGCACAAAAGCGTTGCGGGATACGACCTGACCAGGCTGATCGTGGGTTCCGAGGGCACGCTGGGTATCGCGACCGAGATCGTTCTCCGGCTGATTCCGGCGCCTGAAAGCATCAGGACCCTTGCCGCGTTCTTTCTCGACGCAGGCGGGGCGCTTGCCGTGCTGCCGATGATCACCACGGCGGGGATCCTTCCCCGGGCGCTGGAATTCGTAGATCAGGGGGCGCTCCGGGCCGCGGAACAGCATCTTGGCTGGGAGCTGTCCGACGGCACAGCTGCCATGCTCCTGATAGAGACCGACGGGAGCATGACATCGGCCCGCGCAGAGATCACCAGGACCGAGGAGTTCTGCGCAGCAGCCGGTGCGGTGAAGGTGGTCCGGGCTGACGAACCCGGTGAGCGAGACCGGCTCTGGAAACTGCGGCGCTCCATCTCTCCCGCGCTCTACGCGCTCAAGCCCGGGAAACTGAACGAGGACATCGTTGTCCCGCTCTCCCGGATCGCTGATATCCTTGGCGAGATAAACAGCATCGCAAAGAAGCACGATCTGCTGATCGTGAACTTCGGCCATGCCGGCGACGGGAACATCCACGTGAACGTCATGTACGACGATGGCGAACGGACGCGGGCCGAGTCCGCGGTGAGCGCGATCCTCACCGCCGTGGTGCGCATGCAGGGGAGCATATCAGGCGAGCACGGGATCGGGCTTTCCAAGGCGCAGTATTTGCCCCTTGAGACCGGCGACGAGGCGATCACGGTCATGAAGAAGATCAAGCAGGCTCTGGACCCCAACAATATCATGAACCCGGGAAAGATCTTTTTGAGTGCGGAACGCGGAGTGCGAAGTGCGGAGTGAAATAGCAGGGAACCTGTTCACTGCCGGGACGCGAAGGACCAGAGGAAATCCGTTTCCCGGGGCAGCTGGGTCTTGCTGTCCCCGCGACCATTGCGCCTTCGCGGTTCAATTGATGGGATTTCGTTATATTCTGCCTGGCTTTCTAACGGTGCTATTCTTGTTCTCTGTGACCGTGAGCGTTGTTTCTGCAGCTGCATCCGGAGACAACGCCAGGCAGGTTGAAAAAGATGTCCCGGGCGGCGCCCGTAATGAGGACATCGGCGCGCTTGAACAAGAGATAGCCGAGTACGAGTTGCAGAACCAGGGGATCAGGAAGCTGGTCCATGATCTGGAGGACGACGACCCCTACATTGTCGTGGATACGGAGAACAACCGGCTGACGCTGCGCCAGGGAGAGAAGGTCCTGCTGACAGCGGTCGTTGGTACAGGCAGCAGACAGTCAGTAGAAGAAGAGACGGGCAGGAACTGGTATTTCGAAAGCCCGCAGGGCTCACTTGCCGTGCTCGGGAAGGAACGGAATCCCGTCTGGATACGGCCGGACTGGTCCTATGTTGAGGAGAACATGCCTATCCCTCCGCTGAGCGATCCTGACAGGATCGTACGCGAGGTCCTGGGAAAATACGCTCTCATATTAGGGAACGGGTACAAGATACACGGCACAAAATATACAGAACTTCTAGGAACACATTTCACCCACGGGTGTATTTCAGTGGGTGATAAAGACCTTGAATTCCTCTATGGGAACGTAAAAGTGGGTACTAAGGTCTATATTTATTAGGATTTTAACTTTTTCCGTGTAATTTAATATGGTTAGACACATACTGGTCATTTTTATCTCCCTGGCGGCCCATCTTGCTGTCATTCAGTGCCATTCCTTCGCGGAGAGCATTGCTGATACCGAACAGGATCAGCAGAAACTTGCGAAGAAACTGGAGGCGCTCAAGGCAGAGCAGGAGTACCTGCTTTTCCGCAAGACCTTTTATGAGTCTGATTCAAAATATCTTGTACTTGAACTCTCGTCAGCCAGGGGTTATCTGATGTATCGCAACAGGATCTTGCGGTCATTCCGTATTGAGCGGTCTGGCCGTAGCATATCAGCGCCTTTGCATGGCATTATCACCATGACCGGTAAAACCGACAGCACTTCAAAGAACAGGACGCTCTTGTTCGGGAATATCCTCTTGATCCAGGCAAAGAAGAACAAAGCCGGAGGAAACAAGTTACCCGTCTATGTTGTCGGGAAAAAGGATCTTGCGGCCTTATACTATGCACTGGAAGCCGGAGCAATGGCCTATATTAAGTAACTTTGCAGCTAATTGTAATTATAAGTACTTATAAAACGACATATTATCGTGATACTTGATGTATCATTGTATGGTAACACTGCATAACTATCGGTAACATTCTGTGAGCCCAATGATCTCACTTTCCACTGCCTGGAAATATCGTTGGTGCTTATTTTCACTATTCTTTTACTAGTTGTCCATGTCGTGGTTCCTGCAATAACAACTATCTTGCATCCCTGCGTTTTCCCGATGAAACAATATAATGACAATAAAATTAATTGCTTGTAGTTGCACTTAATAACGGCACCACAACATTTTCAAATCCAGTCTAGTTCCCTTAACGTCCTTTGGCGGTTCAGGAACACTAAGTCACACCATATTTCCATCCCTTGAAGTTCTATCCCGAGCCGATATCCTCTGGGATGGCACTGTATTTGCTATTAATTTCATGACGATAATCCCTTTTTTGCGGTCACCAGGGGAAATGTACTTAAGATGGTAATTGATGATGTCATAAAATTCTTCCAGGAGATACCTCCCTTCCAGTTCCTCGAAGCAAGGGAACTGAGGTCCATTGCTGAGAAGGTCTCCATGGAGTTCTACCCCAAGGGTACGGTCATTCTTCGCCAGGATGATCCGGCAAGTGATGCTCTCCGCGTCATCAAGAAGGGCGGGGTGAAGGTGTCGGTCCGGTCTGAGGACGGGCAGGAGGTCATCATCGACCACCGTGGTGAAGGTGACACCTTCGGGCTTATGTCCCTCATCGGCAAGGATGAAAAGCAGAAGACCACGGTCATCGCCATCGAGGACACGATCTGCTATCTGATGAAGAAGAGCCAGGTGCTGCCGGTGATCGAGACCAATCCCGCGTTCACCGAATATTTTCTCCAGTTCCATTTCTCGAAGTACGTTGACAAGACCTCGCGGGACATGCACGCAAAGAGCCTGTTCTACGGGAGCAGCGATCATCTTCTTTTCACGACGCCGGTGGGAGACATCGCCACCAAGGACGTCGTGACGGTCACCCAGGACGCGTCGATCCAGGAAGCTGCCCAGGAAATGTCCCGGAACCGCATCAGTTCGCTGATCATTGTTGACGATAACGGTCTGCCGGTCGGCATTGTCACGGACCGGGACCTGCGGGAAAAGGTCGTGTCGCGCGGCAGGGACGTGACCGATATGGTGAAGGACATCATGACCCTTCCCATGATCCGCGTGGATGTGAAGGATTACTGCTTTGAGGCCGTGCTGAAGATGATCAAGCACAACATCCATCACATCCTGGTGATCAAGGACGGCAGGCTCAAGGGCGTGCTCACGAACCACGATCTCATGATGCTCCAGGGAACGTCGCCGCTCTCCTTTGCCAAGGACCTGGAGAGCCAGCAGAGCGTCGAGGGCCTTGTTCCGGTCTCCACGAAGATCAACCGCGTGGTAGGCCTGCTCCTGAAGGAAGGCGCGAAAGCGAGCAATATCACCAAGATCATCGCGGAGCTGAACGACCGGCTGGTCAGGAAGGTGCTCGAGATCGCCGAGGCGAAGTTCGGAAAGCCGCCGGTGCCCTACTGCTGGATCTCTTTTGGAAGCGAAGGCCGGAAAGAACAGACATTCAAGACGGACCAGGACAATGCCATCATTCACGGCGACACGGACTCGCCTGCGCTGGCAGATCAGGCCAAGCGCTACTTCGCCGCTTTTTCCCTTTTTGTGCGCGACGGCCTGGTGCGGTGCGGCTTTCCCCATTGCCCGGCAGATTACATGGCGAGCAATCCCCGGTGGTGTCAGCCGCTCTCGGTCTGGAAGCAGTATTTCACGTCCTGGGTGCATACGCCGAATCCCGAGGCGGTCCTGCGGTCCCTCATATTCTTCGATTTCCGGATGCTCCATGGAGATGAGCGGCTGGCCGCCGAGCTCCGCAGCCATCTTGGTTCCATCCTGAAGGGCCAGAACATCTTCCTGGCCCAGATGGCCGGCGTGGTGATCAAGAACCGGCCGCCGCTGGGGTTCTTCAAGAAGTTCATCGTTGAAAAGGACGGCGAGCACAAGAACGAGCTGAATCTCAAGTTCCGGGGCATCGGCCCGCTGGTGGACATTGTGCGGCTCTTCGCGCTGGAGAGCGGCGTTTCCGAGACCTCGACCCTGGAGCGGATCGAGGCCATGAAGGGGAAGCACCCTTCGATCGATTCCTCCGGTGATGAACTGGCCCAGGCATTCGAGTTCATTACCCTGCTCAGGATCCATCATCAGGTGGAGCAGATCGAGAAGGGCGAAGAGCCGGACAATTTCATCAATCCGACCCGCCTGAGCAACCTGGAAAAGCGGATACTGAAAGAATCCTTCCAGGTGATCTCCCTGCTGCAGGACGGACTGTCCGACCAGTATGGCCCGGGCATGGTGGGAGGATGAGTGATATGTTCGGACTTTTGACCCGAAATAGCGCTGACCTGAACGCCTGCGGGATAGATGACAGGACACTGGTCAGCGAGTGCAGGTACGTGGTCCTGGACACGGAACTGACGGGGCTCGAGGTCAAGAAGGATTCGATCGTGTCCATCGGCGCGGTCGCCATGACCGGCGGTTCGATCCATATCGGCGAGACCTTCTACCGGCTCGTGAGCCCGGAAACGGAAATGCGGGGCTCCAGTGTCGTGGTGCACGGGATCACGCCGTCCGAGGTAGCGGACAAACCGTCCATCGCCCAGACCATGGATGAACTGCTGAAGTTCTGCGAGGGTTCGGTCGTGGTAGGCCACTTTCTTTCGCTGGACCTCAAGTTCCTGAACAAGGAGATGAAACGGCTGTCAGGCCGCGAGTTCCCCGGTCCGGCTGTGGACACCTTCCGCATCCATGAGTGGATCCGGGAGCATGACGGTTCGTTCAGCACGCATTACAACGGCATGGTGCGGGACACGGACCTCTTCACCATGGCCAAGAGATACCATATCCAGGTATCCGCGGCGCACAACGCGCTCATGGACGCTTTTGTCACGGCACAGCTCTTTCAGCGGTTCCTGAGCTTCCTGCCGTCCCTGGGCGTCCCAACCGTGAAGGACCTGCTGCGGATCGGAAAACCATAAAGGGGGAGGAGGTGACTGAGGCATAAATTCAAAGTGCAGCGTTCAAAGATCAAATTAACTTGATAGAAGGAGGTAGGCAAATGGCTAAAGAGTTGCAGGGATTAGACAGAGAAAAGCTGAAGAAGTATTGGAGCGAAAACGTAAAGCTTACGAGCATTGTTCTGTTCATCTGGTTCGTGGTCACCTATGTGGCCATCTTCTTTGTGAACGAACTGAACAGCATCGTGATCTTCGGGTTCCCCTTCGGGTACTACATGGGGGCGCAGGGTTCGCTCATTGTGTTTGTGGTGCTGATCTTCGTGTACGCCTTCAAGATGAACGCGAAGGACAAAGAATACGGCGTAGAGGAGGAAGAATAAATGAGCGCAAAAGGCGTTGGAAGTGCATCATTCCTGGACAACCTGGGCAAGATCTACGCCATGTACACCATCGGGTTCATCGGCTTCGTGATCTTCCTGGGCATCGGTGAAAAATGGTTTAATATGTCTCCCCAGATGATCGGCTACGTCTATATGGGCGTGACGATCGGCCTCTACGCGGTCATCGGCATCTCATCGCGTACCGCGAAGATCTCGGAGTATTACGTTGCCGGACGTTCGGTTCCGGCGCTGTTCAACGGCATGGCAACGGGCTCGGACTGGATGTCCGCTGCTTCGTTCATCGGCATGGCCGGCAGCATCTTCGGACTGGGCTATGACGGCCTTGCGTACGTCATGGGCTGGACCGGCGGCTACGTGCTGCTCGCCGTGTTCCTTGGCCCCTACCTCCGCAAGTTCGGCCAGTACACGATCCCCGACTTCCTGGGCGCACGGTACGGCGGCAACGCGGCCCGGTCCATCGGCATCCTGGCGGCCATCACCGCGTCGTTCACCTACCTGATCGCGCAGGTCACCGGCGTGGGCATCATCATGAGCCGGTTCCTGAACCTCGACTTCACGGTAGGCGTGTTCGTGGGTCTCGCGGGCATCCTGGTCTGCTCCATGCTCGGCGGCATGAAGGCCGTCACCTGGACCCAGGTGGCCCAGTACATCATCCTGATCATCGCGTACCTCGTGCCGGTGACGGTGATGTCTTACAAGACAACGGGTGTGCCGATCCCGCAGCTCATGTACGGCCAGATCCTGCAGAAGAACGACGCCAAGGACCTCGACATTCAGAGCAATCCGGTGAACGTGGCGACACGCGATCTGTGGAAGAAAGAAGCTGACCAGCTTGATGCGGACATCAAGGGGCTGCCGGCAAGCCTGGATGCGAAAAAGGCTGATCTGAATGCCAAGATCGCGGCTGCAAAGGACCCGGCGGAAAAAGAGAAGCTCGACAAGGCCCTGAAGGCGCTTCCTGCTACGCCTGAGATCGCGAAAGAGAAGTGGGATGCGGCGAAGAAGACCGCTGCAGGCAAGTCCAAGGCTCCGAAGCCTTACCTCGAGCCGTTCGCGCGGCTGGACAAGAAGAACATGATGGCGCTGGTCTTCTGCCTCATGGTCGGCACCGCGGGCCTGCCCCACATCCTGATGCGCTACTACACCGTTCCGTCGGTGAAGGAAGCGCGCATTTCCGTGGGCTGGTCCCTGTTCTTCATCTTCCTGCTCTACTTCACGGCCCCGGCCTATGCGGCTTTCGCGAGATACGAAGTGCTGCATAATGTGGTCGGCATGGAGATCGCGAAACTGCCCGGCTGGGTCGCCAACTGGGGCAAGGTCGGTCTCGTCTCGATCAAGGACATCAATCTGGACGGCATCCTGCAGTTCTCGGAGCTGACGATCGGTGCTGACGCCATCGTGCTCGCAACCCCCGAGATCGCCG
>Ga0224495_10001022_pt1 | contig 20698 bp, 19 predicted proteins | sample SF_Jul11_sed_USG_FD_168128 | JGI IMG/M metagenome (GOLD analysis project Ga0224495, IMG submission 168128) | Sediment microbial communities from San Francisco Bay, California, United States - SF_Jul11_sed_USGS_4_1 | ecosystem: Environmental > Aquatic > Marine > Sediment | place: USA: California...
CGTTGCAGGAAAGTTTCGCACGCGACGTGGTGTTGCTCAAGTTGGTCGGTATGAATCCGGTGGTGGTACACGGTGGCGGGCCGCAGATCAACGACCTGCTCAAGAAGATCGGCAAGCAGGGCGAATTCATCCAGGGTATGCGCGTCACCGACGCGGAGACCATGGACATGGTCGAGATGGTGCTGGGCAAGGTCAACAAGGACATCGTCAACCTGATCAATAAACATGGCGGCAAGGCTGTCGGCCTGACCGGGCAGGACGGCGCGTTCATCCGTGCCGAAAAGATGATGCTGGACAGCACCGACGAACCGGGCAAAAAGCTCGACATCGGCCAGGTCGGCATGATTTCCAAGATCGACCCGTCCATCATTACTTTCCTCGATTCCGGCGATTTTATTCCGGTGATCGCGCCAATCGGCGTCGCGCCGGATGGAGACACGTTGAACATCAATGCCGATCTGGTGGCGGGCAAACTGGCGGAAGTGCTGCATGCCGAGAAGCTGGTGCTGATGACCAATACGCCCGGCGTGCTGGACAAAGACGGCAATCTGCTCACCGGCCTGACCCCGAAGCGTGTCGACGAACTGGTTGCCGACGGCACCCTGTCCGGCGGTATGTTGCCCAAGATCGGCTCTGCACTGGATGCGGCGCGCGGTGGCGTGAAGGCGGTGCATATCATCGACGGACGGGTGCAGCACGCGCTGCTGCTTGAAATATTGACGGATGAAGGGGTGGGGACGCTGATCAAGAGTAAGTGATGAACAATACTACTTCCGTTCGCCCTGAGCCTGTCGAAGGGCCGTTTATGGTTCGACAAGCTCACCACGAACGGTTTGAGGTTTGCAGGTGAATCCGCGATTGTGGATTTTTGATTTGGATAACACGTTGCACAATGCAACGCCGCACATCTTCCCGCACATTAACCGCAGCATGACGGCGTATTTGCAGGAACATCTGCAAATGGAAGAAAACGTGGCAAACGATTTGCGGGTGTATTACTGGCAACGTTATGGCGCCACTATGACCGGCTTGATGCGCCATCATGGTACCGATCCGGATCATTTTTTGTGGCATACGCACCAGTTTCCTGATTTGCCGAACATGGTGTTGCGCGAACCGCGCTTGCGTCATGTGTTGAAGGCGTTGCCGGGTAGCAAAGTGGTGTTCTCGAATGCGCCGCAGCAATACGCGCATGCCGTATTGTCGTTGTTGCGTATCGATGATCTGTTCGATGAGGTGATGGCGGTAGAGCACACACGCTATCGTCCCAAGCCGGACAGGTTCGGTTTTATGCGATTGATGAAGCGTCATCGGGTGAGGGCGGCGCAATGTGTGATGGTGGAAGACAGTGTGGAGAATCTGTTCACGGCCAAACGACTCGGGATGCGTACCGTGTGGGTGAATCCCGGCAACAAGAGTGCGCCGTGCGTGGATGTGAAGATTGGTGATGTGATGCAGTTGCAGAACGTACTGCATCGTTTGGGTTGATCGGCAATCCTTGTAGGAGCGGGCCATGCCCGCGATTGTCATGCTGTTCGCGGGCATGGCCCGCTCCTACAAAAATATTTTAGGAATTTAAAGGAGGTAAACATGGCCGCAAAACCGGGCGAGAGAAAACTACAGATACTGCAAACCGTGGCCGAGATGCTCGAGCAACCCAAGGGCGAAAAGATCACCACGGCGGCACTGGCCGCACGGCTGGAACTTTCCGAAGCGGCGCTATACCGTCACTTCGCCAGCAAGGCGCAGATGTTCGAGGGGTTAATCGAATTCATCGAGCAGACCGTGTTCGGTCTGATCAACAAGATCACCCAGGAAGAAAAGAGCGGCGTGAAACAGATCGAAGCCGTCGTTACGATGCTGCTCAATTTCGCGCAGAAAAATCGCGGCATGACGCGCGTACTGATCGGCGATGCGCTGGTCAACGAAAATGAGCGTTTGCAGCTGCGTATCAACCAGTTGCTGGACCGCATCGAAGCCACGCTCAAGCAATCACTGCGCATGGCTGCCACGCAGGGTAAGTTGGGGGATGCGGTCGATGTCGGGGCGTACGCGAATCTGCTGATTTGCTATGTGATCGGCAACTGGACCCAATTTGCCAAGAGCGGTTTTGCGCGCGAACCGATGGCGCAGCTACCGGCGCAGTTGGTAATTTTGTTGCGAAAATAACTGGTAATAAATAATGATTCTGATTTTAAATAGCAATGTCAACGAACAATCCGCCGAATTCAAGCAACTGATGGCGCACTTGGCGACGCTGTCAGGCATCCAATCCCGCGTGCATGTCGAACGTGGAGCTGAGCAGAACCTGACCGAGATTTACCTGATCGGTAATACCAAGCAGCTCGAAATCGAGGACATGCAAAATCTGCCCGGCGTGGAACGCGCGGTACGGGTCTCGGAAGAGTACCGCATCCTCGGGCGGCACAAGGATGATCAACGCGCGACGCATTTCGAATACAACGGTGTACGCTTTGGGCAGGATACGCTGAACGTATTCGCTGGACTGTGTGCGGTAGACAGCCGCGAGCATGTCGAGATCATGATGAAGGCCGTTGCAGACGCGGGGCAGAAGTGCACACGCATGGGTGCCTACAAGCCGCGCACCAGCCCCTATGCATTTCAAGGCCACGGCAAAAATTGTCTGCCCTATGTGTTCGAGCTGGCCGGAAAGCACGGCATCAAGGTGATCGCGATGGAGATTACGCACGAATCGCATTTGAACGAGATCAAGGAAGCATTGCACCAGACCGGCAACCCAACCGGCGTGATGCTGCAAATTGGCACACGCAACACGCAGAATTTCGAGTTGCTGAAGATCGTCGGGCGACAAACCGAAATGCCTATCCTGCTCAAGCGCGGCTTCGGCATCACGTTGGATGAATCGCTGAACGCGGCTGAATATCTGGCTTCCGAAGGCAACCGCAATGTGGTATTCGGCCTGCGCGGCATGAAGACCAATATGGGCGACCCGCACCGCAACTTTGTGGATTTTTCGCACGTGCCGGTGGTTAAGCGCCTGACGCGCATGCCGGTGTGCATCGACCCCTCGCATTCGGTCGGCTCGCGACAGGCATCGCCGGACGGCATTCTCGACATGATGCAGGTCACCGCGCAGGGCATCATCGCTGGCGCGAACATGGTGTTGGTGGATTTCCACCCCGCCCCGCCCAAGGCACTGGTGGACGGCCCGCAGGCGATGCTGTTGAATGAGTTACCGTACTTCCTGGAAGACGTGCAGATAGCTCGCGAGGCGTATCTCAATCGGGTTGGTCTCCGGAAGGGCTGCGCAACGCAGCAGGTAAGGGAGTAGCATCCATACACATTTGGTCTTTTTCTGTGTGCGATATTCCTATGCCTCGTTTTACCTTACTATCAATTTTGATAGGTAGGCGAAACTCAACGCATAACCTAGAATGGAGGCGATTCATTGCTGTAACTATTTCAGCTTATCTAATACGCTTAATCAGCTAGTCGAGTATTTTGTGTCGTATCGCCAGTTTCAAACTGGTTAAACTGTGACAGTTGGGGTGCATATGAATTCTATCGAACGGTACGCCGATCTCTTGAGCTACAACACAGTAACAGAATGGCGCAACCAGATTTTCAGGCTGGGAAGCGATTTTGGCTATGAAAAAGTCCTCCTTGCTATTTTTCCCGACTGCAATTCTCCTATGGAGGCAGAATATGCTTTTCTTCTTAGCAATTATTCTGCAGATTGGCGAAAAAATTATGACGAAAAGAAATTGGGGCATGTCGACCCTACGGTAAGCCATTGCCTAATGAAATCCACCCCCTTGATTTGGACCCCGGGGATTTTTGCTGCTGAAAAGCAAAGAAATATGTACGAGGAAGCTTGCGCATACGGCCTAAAGTCTGGCGTTACCTTGCCCATTCACGGAGCCAGAGGTGAATTTGGCATATTATGTTTCGCGAGTGATATCGATCCAACGCAGTATTTTCATCGCCGTGTTACCCACTCTCTCGCCGAGATTTCTTGTTTTAGGGATTATATTTTTGAAAGTTCATTTAAGTTCATCAAAAATATTTCTCCAACAAACGAACATATTCGCATAACAAATCGTGAACTTGAATGCCTCAAGTGGAGCGCGTCGGGTAAAAATTCTTGGGAAATTGGTGAATTGCTGAATTGCACCGAGGCCACGGTAAATTTTCACTTTAGCAATATTCGGCGCAAATTTGACACCAAATCACGCCAGCAAGCGATAGTCAGAGCAATTAGACTGGGTATAATTGACCCGGCTTAATCCCACAGAGCCGGACCAGATTTTTGGACAGCTAATAACAATTATGTTTTTTTATTTTTTACAGGTCGCCATCTGTGATGATGCCATCCAAATATAGTTTTAACAGGATTGCAACAGGCGGCGGAATCTCCGCGCCCATTTCAAAACGACTTCCTCGCGATTGCGTTACTCCGAATCGTGACCAAAAGTTGCATTGGCTTTCCTGCTTCGTTTGACGATATTTTCGTAGCATTACGTGATTGAATCCGTTTTCCTGTAGTAGCTGTTGATATTGCTTCATTTGAGTCCTCAGGCATCTAGTCAAATCTATAAATTATTCTGCGGTAGTTTCATTAAATATTTTGCAACAAAATATGGCGTTCCGTACCTATCATATTTGATAGTTACACTCTTTATGCGTTGGGCATAGTTTATTAACGTCCTAAATTTTCTGGACAGCCAACTTTAAGGAGATGCACATGAAATATGCTATTAGAATCGCAACAAGAAGAGAATTCTCCAGCAATGATTTAGGGGAAATGCATTTGCTACGCGCCAAAATATTCAAGGAAAAGATGGGCTGGGAGGTGCCCATTATTAGTGGAATGGAGATTGACGGTTACGATGCAATGGACCCTTACTACATGATGATTCGAGAGTACGATGGATTATTACGTGGTTGCTGGCGCGCTCTGCCAACACTTGGCCCCTATATGTTGAAAGATACCTTCCCAAAGTTGCTTTATGGTCAAGCCGCTCCTGAAGATTCGAAGACTTGGGAATTAAGTCGTTTTGCCATTGAGGCAGATGGCCCGCAAGGGTTTGGATTTTCCGGGCTTTCTCTTGATGCGCTACGTGCGATTGTCACATTTGGTGACAAAATGGGCATTGAGCACTATGTTACTGTTACTACATCATCCATTGAACGTATGATGCATCGCGCAGGATTTGCCGTGACCCGTTTCGGCCCTCCTATGCGGATAGGCGTTGAAAATGCGGTAGCCTTGGATTTCGACATCGGCGAACAAACGCATGAGGCGCTATTTGGCAAAATTCTTCAAGCGGCCTAAAGCACCACGTCAGCCCCGCAATTGGCTGCTGTCGAAAGCAAAGGGTCTCAGCTTGAAGCCTAAATTAATTGTTAGCAGGAAAGCTTTTAACCTGCCGGAAATATGGCGAATCCGCCTGGCGATGTCTACATTGCCCGGCGGGTGAGTTACGTCATCCCTTGATGGCCTTTGATTTAGTGCCATAGGCCAACTGCAGTGAGGCTAAGGAAGTTTTTTGAATCTTCCCGTCGCTGTCAGAATAGTGGAAATTAGTGATTTCCCACCGGTGCGCATTGCTGCAAACTTGCCAGATCTTTCAATGGATATGACCTTCCCATCGTCGTCTAACGTCAAACTGCCGGGCAAAATTCCATCAACCCACTTGAAAATAGGCATTAGCTCCTGCCTTTCCACAATCGTGCTCTCTTCGTCCATCTCGAATACTCCCAAGCCTTTTTCCACGGCTTGGAGGTAATTGTGTGAATCACTGATGGTGCTCAGAAAAGGCAACTTCAAGGAAATAAGGAATCGCTGCAGGGACTCATAGACCGTGGAAGCACTGCGCACCCTGTTGGCTACCACGGCAATCTTCGCCTTTGAGGTACGAGCACCTCCAAAGAGAAATAACTCCTTAACAAAGTCGGCCGTTGCGTGAATATCAATGGATGATGGTGCGACCGGAATCAGAATAAAGTGCGACTTACGCACAAGCTCCTGCAACAGCAGCCCTTTGGCGCCGGCTGGCGCATCAATAATTAGGATCTCTGTGTCTTCTGGAATCCACATATGCGCACTGCGTAGCGGCGTACTTTTCTGCACCGCTGCATTGGCACCATGTATTTTTTCTACATCGCAGGGGCGCACCTTTAGCCAGTGAAGGCTGGACCCTTGCGGATCATAATCCATAATTGCTGTCTTGAATTTTTTGCTGGCATAGTAACTGGCCAAATTGGTGGTCAAGGTAGTTTTTCCAGACCCCCCCTTTGAATTAATGACCAGAATTGCTCGCATTGCTCACCTACTCCTTGAATTTCAACTTGCAAAGTTTTGAACTCGTGCCGCCTGAGGCATTTATTTCTGCGTATCTACAACGTCATTAGAGCATTAAAGGCTTGAAATGGGAACCCTCTAATACGCTATAAAAGGTTTGCTAAACATATTACTACCGCATAAATGATTCGGATCATGCTTCAATCTCGCTACAATAAGGCAGTGCTGAGTATTGTTGATGCATAACTCCATAACTCGCCTACTCATAACATCCTCCCTCGTATTTTACTTTAACCTCAAATTAGCCCCATCGCGACTAGTGCGGCAAATGCCGCGAACAAAGCAAAGTGGCTGATACCCTCTATGGCATTAGTTTCGCCATCGTGCAAATTGTTCATTACCGCAAAAAATGTTAGTAACAGCATGCCACCTTGAATCGGAGTAAGTGCCATATCGATTCGCTCTTCGTCAAGCAACGCGATGACTTCAATCACGGGCAGCGTGAGTAACACCGTGGCCAAAGAAGCGCCCAACGCGATATTAACGGTGGTTTGCATACGGTTTTGATTGGCGGCTCTCAGCGCGGTGAGTATTTCCGGACTGGCGGAAATAAGTGCAACCAGTACAGCCGGGATAGCCTTTGAAAAGCTGCTACCTGAAAGTCCTGCATCAAGCAAAGCCGATAAAATTTCAGAAAGCATACCAACCAGTATGATGGCTCCCAGCATCATTCCGACATGCAAAGCGTTCGGGCTATGAATTTCGTCATGCGACTCCTCCATAATCTCAGTGGAATATTCAAAGAACATGCGATGTTCCACGGTCTGCAGTCGCAAAAATGCCAGATACATTACCGCCATGATTCCAATGGAAAAGGCGGAATATATTTTCCATTGCGCTTCGGGTACAAAGTCAGGAATAAACATGCCGATACCTATTGCGACCAGCAGCATCGAGATATATGAGTTGCCAGAATCCACGTTATATTTACTGCTACCGTGTCTCAGTCCTCCAACAATGGCAGCCAAGCCCAAAATGCCATTGATGTCAAACATCACGGCAGCAAACACCGTATCTCGTGCCAAAGTTGGGTTTGGCGCACCCTGTAACAACACCACCAATATCACCACCTCAACCGACACCGCCGCCAAAGTAAGGATCAGCGTACCATAAGGCTCTCCTAGGCGAATCGCCAATACTTCAGCATGGTGAGCAATACGGAACGCCACGCTGATTATGGCAACAAGAATCACCAATAGGAAACCCCACAGCGAGATCCCACCAAGTTCGACAACAGTGTGCTCGACAGCCAATCCAAACAAGAATACAAGCAAAGCAATTGCAATCGGGAATTCCGGCTTTATATATCTCATAAGTGAATTTGGCAGTAATTGCGGTAGTTTGCCAATCTTACCCTTTTGCCTACTTGGTAGCCATAAGCTATCACATAGCATTCCCCTCAAATTGGGTGTTTAATGTAAACCGAAATCCATATACATTTAATCGGTTGTGAAAGGTACGACAACGCCAATGGAGTGCTATTTCAGGATTTTAAAGATCAGATTAGTTCCCGATCTTTTAGTTTTTCAAAATGTGCAGCCTTGTATTGAATGTCAGAGACTGAAAATATGAGCTATCTAACCGGACTGATCTCTCTCAATTTTTGAGGCGTTAATCGACAATGAAATTCATCGCAACCTTTTCAAGTTTGTTTTGCATGTTCTTATTGCTATGTGCTGGATTGGCTCATGCTGAAAATTTGTTGCTAACCGACCACCCTCTGGCTGGAAAAATCTGGGACATGAACAACCATACTTTCATAGATGAGTCTGCCTTGATTGTCGAAATTAAATCCGCCGATGTTCTGTTGCTAGGCGAAACGCATGATAACTCCATGCATCACGACATCCAGCAAACATTGTTTAAATCATTTGTTGATTCAGTCGGGAGCGCTAAGTTGAAACCGGCATTAATGATGGAGCAGCTAGATGCCGCAACCCAACCTGCACTTGATCAGGCCCTGGTTGGCGGCAACCGAGATGAAGTTTTGAACCGCGTTACAGAAATGATAAAGTTTACCGACTGGATTTACTACCGGCCGTTGCTTGCAATTGCGATCGACAGCAAGCTTCCAGTCATCGCGGCCAATGTTTCTAACCGCGATTTGCAGCCTGTTATTTGGAGTGGTTTCATCGCATATGATCAAGACGAATTAAAGCGATTGATGGTTGAAGAAGTATGGAGCCAAAAACGTCAGAGTTACCTGATTACACACATGGGCGGAGCGCACTGCGGCCAACTCAGGGATGAATTGCGCGCTGGCCTTACCCGCAGCCAGCGGCTACGTGACGCACTAATGGCTGACAGTGCTTTACACGACATTTCACAACGTGTTGTGGCCATCGTTGGTAGCAGCCATGCTCGCCGCGACATCGGATTACCACTTTACTTCGCAGCACGTGTGCCATCTGCGCGCATTTTTTCTATCGGTTTTATCGAGGTCAGCCCAACAGTTACCGACCCAAAGTCCTACGAAGTTGATAGCGCCACTGGAGAAGTTCCTTATGACGTGGTCTGGTTTACACCACGCGCTGAGCGAGCCGATCCATGTGCCAATTTTGGCAAATCCGAGGAGAACATACCATGAACCAGACAACTGCTCTTGACGTGATAGCACAATCCCGGTCAATAGAACATATTACTACTGGCGTGGCAACCACTGATGGTGCCGGCGTCAAACTTACGCGCGTACTCACTCAAAACCTTCAGCATCGACTTGATCCATTTTTGATGCTTGATAATTTTCACAGTGACAATCCCAACGATTACATCGCCGGATTCCCTGACCATCCCCATCGCGGCTTTGAAACAGTGACTTTCATGATCGCGGGACGGATGCGCCATCGCGATAACGCTGGCCATGAAGGATTGTTGCAAAATGGCGGGGTACAATGGATGACGGCAGGGAGAGGGATCATCCATTCTGAAATGCCGGAACAGGAAAACGGTGTCATGGAAGGATTTCAGTTATGGCTCAATCTGCCCGCTCACCGCAAGCTGATTCCAGCATGGTATCGCGATATTCCCAAGGAAGACATTCCTAGTTACACCACCGAACTCGGTGTCAGAGTTCAAGTAATTGCGGGTGCCAGCAACAGGGTTGAAGGTGCAATGAAGCGCAACGAAACTGAACCGATGTTTATTGACATCAGTATGCCCGCTGGCAGTATATTTTCTACGCTCATTCCTACAACCCATAATGCTTTCGTGTATGCCTATCGCGGTACTATCGCAATCAACGGCAACACTGTGGACGAAAATCGCATGGCCATCCTAACCAACTCACCGCAGGCTGATGGCGTAATTATTAGCGCACCAATTTCAGCAAAGGCAATCCTGATCTCGGGAAAGCCCCTTGGCGAACCTATTGTGCAGCACGGACCGTTCGTGATGAACACCAAAGAGGAAATTTTTCAAGCGATTAAGGATTTTCAGGAAGGCCATTTCGGTTAATCCGGTAAAAGTTAGCAAGATCACCATTCGCCGTTTGAGCCCGGAAACTGTGAAGCAAATTTGCTGATCCACTCGTTCGCAGCCTCCTCTGGCGATAAGAGACGCCCCTCAGCACGGTAAATTTCCTTCTGGTAATGCTCTATTTGGCAAATCTGCTCCACCATGCGCGCAAGAAAAGCATCTTCCTTATCAAGAAACTCAACGCCCAACTCGTAACTCTTACCCTTCGACCGGCACCAAGCCACCCTCGCACCAGCCTCGAATATAGGTCGTACAAAAGGAAGCCGCAAGTCTACAATATCACCCACCGCAAACTTCTGCTTTGAGCAGAATGCCAATCCTCCTATGCCGACGTTAACCGCATTATCTTCGCTATATGTCAAATATTGGTGGATTCTGACTTCAATTGGTATATCTGCGGGATGTCGAATGAACTGTCTCATCACTTATTAACAAAAGTTGAGTGTGCAGCATTGTGGTTCAGATGATAAATAATGTAAATCCTGGGTAGGATTCAGTCCTTGCAATGTTTAATTTGTAAAATCTCTTCGCAAATCTGAATTTAGCAGCGCTGAGATAATAAATTTTCATGTGGTTGATCGCTTTATGCCCAATTCAATCAGCCGTAACTTTCCCTCCCGCGGCCATCCCTTAATTTCCATTTCACGTCTGGTTGCCGCCGATCTGTCAGGACAGAGCTCGACAAACACCAGTTCCAACGGGATTCGTGTCCTCGTGTATTTAGATGCCGTGCCCGCATTATGCGCAGAAATGCGTTTATTGATATTATTGGTTATACCGCAATACAGTGTATCGTCAGCACAACGTAACAGGTAGCAACACCAACTACTCACTTCGCAGAATCCTTGCACAGGCTAGCATCGCAATCATTATCAATAATACCGCCATGTTTCCCCATCTCACATATGGAGTAATGCCTTCGTAGCCCTGCGCCTCGCCAGATAGCACGCCTTCTTCGTGCTGCGGTAGCTGGGCGATCACGCTGCCGTCCGCGGCGATGATGGAGGTAACACCGTTGTTAGTGGCGCGCAGCATCATGCGGCCGGTTTCCAGCGCGCGAAACTGGGCGATCTGGTTGTGCTGCGCGGCCACCGGCGAGTTGCCGTACCAGGCGTCGTTGGTGATGTTCACCAGCAGCGTGGCCTGCGGTAGCGTGCGGATGATCTCCTCGCCGAACACGTCCTCGAAGCAGATGTCCACCGCTACTTTTTGCCCTGCGATCTCCAGCGGTGCTTGCACCGCATCACCGCGCGCCAGATCGCCCATCGGGATATCGAGCACACCGTTGATCAGCCAGCCGAGCAGCGGGCGCAACGGGATGAATTCACCGAACGGCACTAGATGCTGTTTCTGGTAGCGCTGCTCTTCTGCCGTGCCGACGGTGAATGCGCCGTTGTAGTAGCTGCCGTTGCTGCGCTCGAACGCGCCGATCAGGATATCGCCGCCGCTCTGGCGTGCGTGGTCGCGCAGTTGCTCCACCATGAACGGCGGCAGTTCCTGGCGCAGTACTGGCAGCGCAGTCTCGGGCAAGACGGACAGGCGCGCGTCGTTTTGCAGCACCAGACGGCGGTAGGTTTCCAGCGTACCGACCAGCGCGTCTTCGTTGAACTTGAGGTTCTGCGGAATGTTGCCCTGCACCAGAGCGACAGTAAACGGCTCGCCTTGCGGCTTGGTCCATTCGATGCTGTGCAGCAGCGCGCCCATTCCCCAGATGACCAGCAATGCCGCCAAGGAAAGCTTGCCTGCTTTGCTCCAGCGCGTGTGCCAAAGCCACGCCAGCAAACCCGCGCTCACAGCCGCCGCCAGCGACACACCATACACACCGAACAAAGGCGCATAACCGGCCAGCGGACTGTCGCTGTGCGCATAGCCCATCGCCAGCCACGGAAAACCGGTGACCAGAAAACCGCGAAACCATTCGAGCAGCACCCATATAGCGGGCATCACCAGCGTGAAGCGCAACACTTTGGACGCACCGATACAGTAATGCGCAAAGCCGGCGATCGCGGGCAGCAACGCCCAGAATGCCGCGAACAATAACGCAGCCAGCAACGACAACCACAACGGCATGCCGCCGTAGTCGTACATCGCGATGTAGATCCAACCGATGCCCGCCGTGAACAGGCCCAGCCCGAACATGAAGCCCAGCTTCGCGGCGATGCGCGGCGATGCGGCACGCGACCACAGCACGAACAGCGTTGCGAGTGCCAGCACCGGGATCGGGAAAATGCCGAACGGGGCAAAACCGAACAGGCAGAGCGTGCCGGCCAGCAGGGCGAGGGCATTATCGTTTTTCAGGAGGTTCATCCGGCCAATTGTCGCATGCTAGCCGCCATGTTGCGTACTGGCCGCAACGCTCTGGAAGAATATTTCTGTTTACTTCAGGTTAAAGGCGATGGGCACCAGAAAATGCCGGGCAACCGAAATCCCGCCGCTACGAGCGGGAACGAAGCGCCAGCCGCGCACCGCGCCCAAGGCAGCTTGGTCCAGAATATCGCGCCCGCTGCCCTGTTGTACTGTGACCTCGCCGGACGAACCATTTGCGAGCACCTCTACATCCAGCACCACCCTGCCCTGCCAACCCATGCGGCGGGCAACCAGCGGGTAGCTCGGCTGCGGATTGTTGAGGTAAGTCGCTCGGTAATCCGGTTCGCGATCCGGCAGAGAGGATGCGACTGGCTGCTGCTCGTTGTCTGAAACAACAGGCGCTGACATGCCGACTGCCTGAACTTGATCGGACTGCTGAATGGCCGGTTGAGATTCGGCATTGACCGGCTCAGCCTGCGTGCGCTCTGTTGTCTGCAAAAGGCTTGGGGCAGTCTGCGCAGCGGTGATGAGGCGAGATGCATGTATCCGCACGATGCTCACCGACATCTCGCGTGAAAACTGGCTGGCAAAATCGGGAGTGGAAAACCGTACCTGCGACAACAGCACGGCGTGCGCGCTGATTGCCAGCGCCAGTATCACGAGGCGCTGCCAAAGCGGCAGCGCTGTCGGGAAGGGCTCGTGCGAAAACACGGCTGCGTTCACCTCAGTTTTACTCAAACTTCAGGTTTGCTTTCGCCCACAGCATGCGGCCCATTTCATTGACGCGTGTGGTCGGTGCCGGGAAGCCTACCACCATCGCGCCGCCGCGGCTCAGGTGTTCCGCATAGGTGCGGCCGGTCAGGTTATCCACGCCCGCGCTGACCTGCGCATTCTTGCTGGCACGCCAGGTGGTGTTCAGCGAAAGAATCGCGAAACCTGCAGTGCGGCCGATGTCCTGTCCGACAATGTTGCCCTGGTTGATTGCGTAGCTTTCCTGCGCGGCCACCATGCGTAACAAGCCGCCGACATTCCACACCCCGTCGTCGTGTGCTAAGCCAACGCGGCCTTCCAGCGGCGCGATCTGCGCCAGCGCGACGTTGTCGGTGTTGTTGATGCCACGGGTATAGGCCAGCGTGCCGTCCACCTTCCATTGCGGTGCGAATTGCCATGCCGCGCCGGCTTCGCCGCCCCAGGTAGTGGCATCCACATTGCGAGTGATCTGCACGCCGGTGCGCATGCCCTTGGTGATGCCCGACTCGATCAGGATGAAATCGCTGACCCTGCTATAGAAACTCGACAGAGATGCGGACATGTCGCCCTGCTTCCAGGTCACGCCTGCGTCCAGCTGGTTGGTCTTTTCAGCCCTGGCGTCAAAGGCGCTCAGCGTGGTCGCGCTTTCCTTGCTGATCACCTCCCAGTAATCGGGGAAGCGCTCGATGTGCCCGAGGCCGGCATATATCGTGCCGGCGATATCCGCCATAACGCTCTCGTAACGGACGAACCCGCTCTTCAGCATCTCGCTGCGGGTCTGGTTGGCTGTGGGATTGGCACCGACCACACCCATCATGCCGACGATATTCGCGCGCTGGTCCTGCGCCTTCCACCAGTCGGCACGCAATCCGCCAATGACCGCATCGTTCTCATCCAGCATATGCCGTGCTTCGCCGAACAGGCCGCGATTCTCGAAGTGGGCATCCTCGACACGCGCCATATTCTCGTAGGGCATCATGTTCTGGTTCATCGTCGAACGCAGGGTGTGGGTGTTCTGCTGCGTGTCCGTGCCAACCTTGAGCTGGGTCATCTCGCCGCTATTCAGCGTGGCCATCATGCGTCCACCTGTGGTCAGGCGATCAGGATTGCTGACTATCGGGTTCGGCGCACTGAGTGTGCGCAGGCTGTAGTTGTCCATCACGTGGTCGATATAGTTTCGGAAGATCTGCGCTTCCACCCTGTCAAGCAGGCCATGGTCGGCGTTGCTCCAGTTTGCCTTCAGGCCGACGTTGTCGCGCGCGAACTTTGCGCCATCCATGCTGCGGTCCGCATAGGCCGCTTCGCCGTCACTCTTCGCGGCGGACAGCTCGATGCGGGTGTTTTCATTCGGCGTCAGCCCCAGCACCGCATTGGTGCTCCAGCGGCTATAGGCGGAATGCACACTGTCGCCGTTGCCGTCCTGATAGTCACCTGCCTGTGACTTGGTCACGATGCCGCGCGCATCAAACAGGGACGAACCGCCATGCACATCGGCCATCACATCCCTGCGCCCAAAGCTGCCCGCCATCACACTGACCTCGACCCCGCTGTCCTTGTTGCGCGCAGCATCGCGCTCGAACATCACGGTTCCCGCCGAATTGCCTGCCCCGTACAGCACGCTTTGCGGGCCTTTCAGCACGGTGATTTTGTCGTAGGCCGAAGGGAAAATGTAGGCCGTGGGAGGGTCCATACGCTGGCCGCAGCCGCCGAGGATATTTTCGCCGTCGAGCAGGATGTTAAGCCGCGAGCCGGCCATGCCGCGGAACACCGGGTCGCCGTCGGTGCCGCCCTTGCGGATCACCGAGAACCCTGGGATGGTCTTCAGGTAATCTGCGCCGTCATGCGCCGGAACCGGCTGCCGCGGTTTGCGCGGATCAGTGGTCACCACCAGCGGCTGTTCCATCGCCGGTGCCGTGACTACGACCTCCTCCAGCATCGTGACTTCGGCTGCCTGCGCGATACCGCTCATCGCCAGAGCAACCACCACTGAACCACCACTCAATTTTAAACCGTTCATTCCTTGCGCTCCCTTGTGTAAATATTTATGTCGGGGATTTTAGGAAGAACAGGGAGCAGCGGGAATGTGGCATATTGCCGCGCGACAAATTGTCGCACCCCTTCTGTAGAGCGACTCCGGTAGAATCGGCACCATGAATTCGCTGCTGCTCTCTACCCAGACTGGTCACTCGCATTTGCGAAGGTTATTTTTGTTGCGTTGCGTTGCGATCCTTGCACAACTGGCTACGCTCATCCTGATTAATCGCTTCCTCAACCATGACTTTGCCTGGCTGCCAATGCTGGGATCGGTTGGCTTTCTTGCCGTTGTGAATGGCCTGACCTGGTGGCGTCTGTCGCTGGCTTTTCCGGTTGGCAACCTTGAGTTGTTTTTGCAGTTGACCGTAGATGTGCTGGTACTGACTGTATTGCTTTATTACGGAGGTGGTTCAACCAATCCCTTCGTTTCGCTGTACCTGTTGCCGCTGGTGATTGCCGCCGCGACATTGACCCGACGCCAGACCTGGGCGATGGCTGTATTAACGCTGGCCTGCTACAGCCTGCTGATGGTGTGGCACGTGCCGTTGCCCGGCAATCATGCGCAACACAATTCTGCCGCCTTGCAGGGGATGGATCACTCGCAGCACCAAATGCAGACTGCTCCAACCCATGATACTGATGCTTCGCCACTGTCTGATGCTTTCAACACGCATGTGCTTGGCATGTGGCTGGGCTTTGTGATGAGCGCCGCAGTGGTAGCTTATTTCGTTGTAGAGATGGCGCGCGCGGTACGCAGCCGCGATATGCAACTCACCCGGATACGCGAGGAAACATTGCGTAACGAGCGCATCGTCGCGCTGGGCACACAGGCGGCCGGGGCCGCGCATGAACTGGGTACACCCCTCTCGACCATGTCGGTCGTGATCGGCGAGATGCGTAGTGATTGCTCATCCCCCGCCGAGCTGGATAACCTGAACATCATTGATGAACAGGTTAAAAACTGCAAACGCATTCTCGATTCGCTGCTCAGCCACGCGCAGGAAATCGCCAGCGATTTGCCTGTAGATGAATTTGTTTTCCATGTGCTGGATGAATGGCAGTTGCTGCGACCGACTGTACATTATCATTTTGAAGTCAGCGGAACACAGCCCGCACCTTCCCTGCATGCCGATCCGGCGCTGCGCTCCGCCCTGTTGAACCTGTTGAATAACGCTGCCGATGCCTCGCCCGAAAAAATGGATGCGCTGCTGAGCTGGAATGATGAAAGTATCGCGATTGAAATTCGCGACCACGGCCCCGGTCTGACGCCTGATGCGGCTGCACGCGCCGGTTCCGCTTTCTTTACCACTAAGCAGGAGGGTAGAGGTTTAGGCCTGTTCCTCGCCAACGCGACGATCGAGCGCATGGGTGGCACAGTTCGGCTGTTCAACCGCGAAGGTGGCGGCGCTACCACTGAAGTCAGCCTGCCTCGTGAAATAATCGGGCAAATAAAATCAGCATGAACAATTCCGAGCAACCCTCATTGTTACTTGTGGACGACAATGAAACGTTCCGCACGGTGTTGTCTCGGGCACTGGAAAAGCGCGGCTACGCGGTGACTGCGGCGGTAAGTGTCGAGCAGGCGCTGCCGCTTGCCATGGCCAACCCGCCTGAATTCGCCGTGCTTGATCTGAAAATGAATGGCGCTTCCGGACTGGTGCTGGTGCAGAAGCTGCACCAGCTCGACGCAGCCACTCGTATCGTGATGCTGACCGGCTACGCCAGCATTGCGACCGCGGTCGAAGCGATCAAGCTGGGCGCAACACAGTACCTCGCCAAACCCGCCAACGCAGATGAGATTGTCGCTGCTTTCAGTCACGCGGCTGATGGGCGCCTTTCCCTTAGCGGCCAGCCAACGCAAATCGGCGACCTGGAGTGGGATCACATCCAGCGTGTTTTGCGTGAGCACGATGACAATATTTCCGCAACCGCGCGCGCTCTCAACATGCACCGCCGCACGCTGCAGCGCAAATTGGCAAAACCGCCAATTCGCAAGGATTAATGGAAACATATTCCAGAAATAATATGTTGCTTTGTGCTTAAATCGCACCTCACGCTAGTAAATAATATTCTCATGGAAAAAATTCGTCTCTCCAAACGCATGTCGGAACTCGGTCTGTGCTCGCGCCGCGAGGCGGACAGTTATATCGAAAAGGGCTGGGTAGAAGTTGATGGCGAGGTTGTCAGTGAGCTGGGCAGCAAGGTCTTCGCGACCCAGAAGATCACGCTGCGTAAATCCGCTCAAAACACACAGCAGCAGCGCGTGACTATCCTGCTCAACAAACCGGTAGGGTATGTCTCGGGTCAAGCTGAGCATAACTACAAGCCGGCTATTACCCTGCTGGATGAGAGCACCCGCTGGTCAGAGGACGAGTCACCGACTCGCTTTCATCGCAGCCAGATGCTCGGGCTCGCGCCCGCAGGCCGGCTGGATATTGACTCGCAGGGTTTGCTGGTGCTCACCCAGGATGGCCGTATCGCCAAACAACTTATCGGTGAAAACTCCAATGTAGACAAAGAATATTTGGTGCGCGTGCAGGGCCGCGTGGAGGACAGCGGACTGGCACTACTCAACCTAGGCCTCAAGCTTGACGGCGAATATCTCAAGCAGGCTAAGGTGACCTGGCAGAATGAAGACCAGTTGCGCTTCGTGCTGCGCGAAGGTAAAAAGAGACAGATACGCCGAATGTGCGAACTGGTCGGATTATCTGTCACCGGTTTAAAACGCATTCGCATCGGTAAGGTAAAGCTGGGTAACCTGCCGTTGGGACAGTGGCGGTATTTGGGAGAAAACGAGCAATTTTAACTTGCTAGGTAACAGATTTTTCGTGGCTCATTACCCAATCTTGCAACGCGGATGGCCTGCCAAAATACCAGCCTTGCCCGAAATCGCACTTCATCTCAGCGAGAATTGCCATAACTTCTTCGTTTTCAATGCCCTCAGCTACCACCGTCATCCCCAGTGAATGCGCCAACGCTATAGTGGAAAGTACAATTTCCTTGCTTTGCACTGATTCTAGAATTGTTTTTACGAACGTGCTGTCAATTTTCAGAGTACTAAGTGGATAGCGCTGCAAATGTTTCAGCCCTGAATGACCCGCACCATAGTCATCTAACGCCAGCTTGCATCCCAATTTAATTATCCGCTGCATTATCTTCTGCGCAGAATCTGGATTTTCAACCATTGCGGTCTCCGTCAACTCCAACCTCAACTCTGCCGCATTCATACTTTGGCTTACAATGTTTGATTGTATATCTTCAACCAGTGTTTCACTTATTAGTTGATTCGCAGATAAGTTGACGCTGATAAAAGGTGTTTCATCATCCACCAATTTCCTTAAGGTTACCCAATCTCGGGTAGCACGTTCGAGTGTCCAAAGACCGATCTCATGTATCAAACCGGTCTGTTCAGCTAACCATAGGAAATCATTTGGTGGTATGACTCCGTCGGTCAAATGGTGCCATCGGATCAGAGCTTCAAATCCGGCAAGTCTTCCATTCGAAAGATTACAAATCGGTTGGTAATATAGCCGAAATTCCTCGTGTGCCAGCGCACGCTTCATTCCATGCGCCAAGGAAAGTTTTTGTGTGGCTTCCCCTTTTACCCTATCACTGCGCTTGGCTTGATCCATTGATAATTGAGCATCTTTGTCTGACGGCACAGAGCTATCGTTTCTATGTCTGAATCGTTCCAGTATAACCAGTAATATATGCCGTAAAACCGGATCGCTTTTTTCCAACAGGCCTTCCATTAGCCTACGTGGTATTGGTACTAGCACTGTCTTCTCAACAGCCCTTACTGTCGCGGTTCGCGGTTGATAGTCAATTAATGACACCTCCCCAAATAACTCTCCCTTGCCTATCAATCTAATCCGTTGTTCGCCGCCCTGCTTCACAATTAGTACTTCAACCATACCTTCTTCGATAAGATATGCACAATCTCCCTTATCTCCATGTTTGAATATATCTTGGCCACAGGTAAACACTTCCCTGTCATATTCATCAAACATACTTGCCACCTGACTGATTGATTGATTTTAATTCGGATGGGTCTTTATTTCTATTTACTGTGACAGGCTGCTGACGTTCGTTGCATTTACTTTATCTAATGCAAATTCTAAAATTATCATTGATTGCTTCTTGGTAATCATAGTTATTTAATCAAAAAGTTGCAATTCACATGTTCGGGGCTATTGGGTGGCTTTGCTCAATCAATAATGAGTATATTCTGCGACTATCGACCCTTAAAACTGTAAATTTTAGATCTCCAATTTGAAAATAATCACCACGCTTTGGAAGTTGTCCAGCGGCCTTAAGCACCAAACCACCTACTGTATCGCACTCTTCGTCGCTTAATTCGCTGCCTGACACCTCGTTGAAATCGGTGATTTGAGTGTCCGCCTTAACACGATACACCCAAGCTCTTTCCTCGATGATGTTGTCTTCGTCATTATCAAAATCGTATTCATCTTCAATATCGCCGACAATTTGTTCAAGTACATCTTCGATGGTTACCATACCTGAAACGCCGCCATATTCGTCTACCACCAATGCAATGTGATTGCGGTTACTACGAAAATCTCGTAGCAATACATTAAGTCTCTTGGCTTCGGGCACAAATACTGCAGGGCGCAACATATCTCGCACTTCAAATTTCTCACCTGCATAGTAACGTAGCAAATCCTTTGCTAGCAAAATCCCGATGATGTTGTCTTTATCGCCTTCAATCACCGGAAATCGCGAGTGAGCGGTTTCAATTACAAACGGAATGAATTTTTCCGGTGTCTGGCTGATGTCTATTACATCCATTTGTGCTCGAGGAATCATGATTTCACGTACTTGGCGCTCCGAAACCTGCATGACACCTTCCATCATGGACAGCGCATCTGCATCTAGCAGATTGTGTTCATATGCAGAGTGCAATAGCGTAACCAGTTGCTCCCTATCTTCTGGTTCACGCAACAATAGTGTAGAGAGCCTTTCCAATAGCGTCGGCTTATTACTTTCAGTTTGGTCCATTACGTTTTGGAATCATCTTTATAAGGGTCAGGATAGTTTAATTTTAGCATCAGCGCTGTTTCTATTGTTTCCATCTCTTCTGCCTCGGTATCCTCCTCATGTTCATACCCCTGCAAATGCAGGGCTGCGTGAATGCTCAAAAGAGCATAATGTGCCAACAGTTCTTTGTGTTGTTCAGCCGCCTCATGTTCTACCACTGGTGCACAGATGACCACATCTCCATGGATTGCGCTTTTTCCTTCAGGAGAGCAATTCTCTACAACTTTCAGTTCATCATAAACAAATGTGAGCACGTTGGTTGCGTAATCTCTGCCCCTGAATTTATTGTTTAATTCTCGCCCTTCAGGCTCATCAACTACCCGCAAGGTCATATTAATATCTTTTTTTATGGCTGTTTTAACCCACCGCCTAAATTGTGCGCGAGTAGGTAAATTTTTTACTTTGCTGGCAAACTGAACTGAAAGCGAAAGTATATTTGTTGTTTTTTTATTCATTACAATTGATACGCCGAGTCTATTTCAGACCAATCGAGGATATGACGCATGCTTTTCCGATAATTATTTTCTCAATTTATGTATTATCCAATGCTTCTCGGTGCAATAAATATCGGATGCTATTTTGAATAGTGTGCTGTATTTTTCTTGGGGCTGAAGTAGATTAGCACTAAATATCAGCCCACTCCTTAAGTAATTTCAGTTGTTGTTTTGGCGTTCCATAATTAAATCTAAACTCACATTCCTTGAGGAATAGTGGGAACGATTTTTTAGG
>Ga0224495_10001023_pt1 | contig 20693 bp, 17 predicted proteins | sample SF_Jul11_sed_USG_FD_168128 | JGI IMG/M metagenome (GOLD analysis project Ga0224495, IMG submission 168128) | Sediment microbial communities from San Francisco Bay, California, United States - SF_Jul11_sed_USGS_4_1 | ecosystem: Environmental > Aquatic > Marine > Sediment | place: USA: California...
TCCATGAACGACGACTCTGTTATCACCTATATCAATACGTCCTCTTTTATTATTGAAAAAGAGATCAGCTTCGAGGCCGGCAAGGAGACTCACACGCTGTTTTCCGATCACCGTGAAGTCAACGGAGTATTGCGCGCCTTCCGACAGGACATAACGGAGCTGCCAACCGGCCAGGAAATGTCAGTTCGAGTGATCAAGTACGAATCTGACATCACGATTGATCCTCTGCTATTTGAGCCGCCCGGCGGGGATATCCGCGACTTTCGCTTTACCGACGGCCGCAGTTCAGAGAATGTTCCTTTCGAATTCATACTTGATCATCTGTTTGTGCGCGTGAATTGCGGCGGCAAAGAGAGGCTGTGGATACTTGATACGGGGGCCGAGATTACGTGCATTGACTCGACCTTTGCATCTGAACTCGGGCTGGAGCAGTCGGGCGATATGAAGGTTCAGGGAACCGGTAATACAACGTCACTAACTTTCGTTCGACTGCCTTCCTTTAGCGTCAAAGGAATCGAATTCGATGAGCAAACCATCGCCTGTCTTGATATGAAAAATCTCATAATGGATAAAGCCGGACTGGACGCAGTCGGCGTGCTCGGTTACGATTTTCTATCGCGCTTCGTGGTCAAGATAGATTACGGTAAACGGTTGCTTTCATTCTATGAGCCGGAGGCCTTTACGTATACGGGCGGCGGAAGAACACTGGCTGCCCCTCTGAAGGGGAATTCGATAGCTGTTCCGGCGACGGTCGACGGTGTGCATTCCGGCAAATGGTGTCTCGACATCGGCAACGGCGATTGCACTTTTCATTTTCCTTATGCCGAACGACACCGTTTTCACCAAAGGGACGGCATTGACGTGGTTAATACCGGAGCCGGCGGAGAATATCGAACCCGCGAGATGGAATTTGATTCGTTCGAACTTGCCGGTTATGTGATCGACAAACCCGTAATAGGCGTTCCCGTGGACGTTCGCGGCGGCACTATGGGTGAGACCGAATTCATCGGCAATCTTGGCAACAGCATCCTTCGTCACTTCACGCTCTACCTTGACTACCCCAATCAGCAAGTGATAGTCGAAAAAGGAGATGATTTCGATAAGGTGTTTCCCACATCAAAGGGTGGCTGTCAGATTTATTACAACGCCGATAGGCAGTTAGAGGTCGGGTATGTATCTGACAATACGCCCGCGGCCGAAGCCGGACTCAGAAAAGGCGATATCCTCATAGCCATAAATAAAATCGCGGTGGAGCATTTTAACGGAATACTCGCGATCAGAGATTTGTTCCTTACCGAAGCTGGAACAAAGTATGAGCTCGCAGTGGTGCGCGACGGACGGCAGAGGAATGTGACACTCAAGCTGCGAGATCTATACCGAAAGTAACCGTGCCGAACTTGCATGCAGTATTGGCTGATTATGGCTTATAGAACACAAGGCGAAGGGAGCGAGAGAATCGTGAATACAAATGACGAGTTGGCGGCGATCGAGAAGGTGTGTGCATCCATGCTGAGAGCCTGGTATGGCGGCAACCCCGTGGAAATGGAAAGCGTCCTTCATGATGACCTGGCAAAGCGAGGAGTGGTGGAACACCCCCGGACAAAGAAGAGTGTAATTTCGCACAGCGGAAAGAAAGAAATGGTCGAAGCTACAAGATCCGGTATTGGCAAAATACCGGAAGGCGAATGGGCGATCGAGACGACCATTCTCGATTATTCGGAAACTATGGCCACCGTGAGAGTCAGGTCGGCCTACTTGATTGATATATGTCAGGTTGCGAAAATAGGCGATGAATGGAAAATTGTTAATGTACTATGGAAACCGTGGAGAACGCCACCCTGGTTCCCGTCGTGAGATGCCATTTGCGAGCGGCCTCGAGAGCCGGTCGGAGCGACCCGTTCACTATGACAGTTGACAGGCTCACGAAGATTCTCCACGTATGTTGAACTCCGCGGACATTGAATCGGCGAAGAGATCAGGATTCACCGATGAACACCCCCGGCGGAGGCAGCGACGAAAGAATAATGCGCATTGGCATCCGGAATCAACAACAAAGCTCGAAACCTCGCCATACTGCGCAGAACGCACGAAACCGGCGACTTGCATGGTCACAGTTGTGGTGCTCGGCAACCATTCGCAAGGATGATCAATGACAAATGAAACGTCGTCACAAACGGCTCCAGTGACGGGCCGAGTAATCGAGAGTTTTTCGCTGCCGGCACGACGGTCGCGATCCCGTCAACTCCGCCATATTCGGAATCCATAAAGGAGGCGCACAGGCGAGGGAGTCGAGAAAAGACTCGCAGTGCCGGCCATGAATCCCCGTGTGTCTGGCAATATCGGCGGCGGAGAGTTCCCTGCCGTACAGTTTTCGGAAGACCAGAAGTCTTTCGGCGGCAATGACGCAACGGGACGCTTTGAAAACGGTTTCCAGGTTCAGTTCCGCCAAAACCCTTTTGGGTAGTCTGTCCAACTTTAATTCTCTTCTCAGACCGGCTCCCTGCGATATTTCACTGAGTCGCTCAATTCCTCACGGGGTGCGATGGCTGCACGCCTGGAATCATTTCCTCGATGCGCGGGGCCTGCGCGCCAGGCCTTTGCGGCCGGTGAGCAACCATGTATCCTTGTATATCCGGCGGCTTCTGACGGCCTTGAAGCCGCTTTCTCGAAGCATCGCCACCATCTGCCGCCTGTTCTTTAACCAGAATGAATTCGACCTGAGTTGCCACATCAACCTGTAAAGCGGTATCGTCCAGTCGTCCGAGCTGAAGTCATCAACAAAAACCACCAGGCCACCCTCAGGCAGGCTGTCATAAACCATCTTCAGCGTTTTTACGCCGCCAAGCTCAGCGTCACAAAACATGACGACGTCATACCCGGCGGGGATATGTTTGGTCATGTCGCCAACGGTGGTACTGATACGTCTGGTCAGTCTCGCTTTTGAGATGATCTTCTTCGCAACGATGGTTACCGGCTCAATGTCCAGCACACACGCCTTGATGTATTTATATCGGCGCACCAGAGCCATCGACATCACTCCCGAGCCGCCCCCGACATCCAGCACCGAATGATAGCCAGACAGATCGAGGCTTTTTGCCAGCGCTTTGGCGTGTGGCAGGTGGTCGTAGTAAAGCATGTATGTAAAATCGTGCGCCCACTGTTGGTCTTTCTTCATTGCCTCGATATAATCTCCGCTATCTATCCCGAGAATCGACGCGTAGCTCTGTCCGGTAGTGAGCATTTCCTCCAGGACAGAGAAGGCCCGGTACTCTCGCCGACACGCCTCCGAGAACCGTGTAGTCCAGAAGATGGATCGCTCCCGAATAAAGAACTTGTTGGTCAGGGCAGTATTGCTGTACAGTTTTCCCGTTTTTTTCAGCAGACCAACAGCAGTCAGAGCAGCCAGGAAGGCTTCCGCACGCCAACCACGGACTCCAATCATCCTGCCAATCGCAGTTGCGGACAGTCTCTTACCCTTCAGCTTACGGAATACCTGCAGTCTCTCGGCAGCCACAACACAACTGGATATCATGAAGGCGGTTTGAAGGTCTATCCTGGACAGTATCTTTCTGGGCAACTTATCCAACGTGAATTCGGTCACAGTGCCACCCTCCTTCCCATTGTTATTCTCTTTTTGTCCGATTGCTCATTCTGGCGGAACGATTGTCATTACAGTATACGGCTAGAAACCCCTGTGGTTTCCATGTCCTGTGATAACAGAGGCGGAAATACATCAACTCCAATGTAATCGTCACTGACATCCATGCCTTACAAGTGCTGTTTCACAGACGGAAGTGCCCCACAGTACAGTCTTTATTCCATTGCATTAGCTCTTTCTTGTACAAGCATCTTGGGATAGTCAATAGATGAAGGCCTTTCCATCTTCCCGGCCTTCTGAGACATAAGACCGAGCAAGTACCCGTTGGTATCGATGACAGGCTCACGAAGATTCTCCACGTATGTTGAACTCCGCGGACATTGAATCGGCGAAGAGATCAGGCTTCACCAACGATGACGTCCCGCAGAGGCAGTTGAGGGAAAATAGGACCAGTCTGTGTCTAAAATCAATAGCAAAGCCCAAATCCCCCACATGCTGCCCGGAAGTACCCTGTAGTTGTGAGGGGGGGTGAAACATATTCCCGGGTTCGTCCGTATTGTATTACTGTCTGCTACCGTAAAGCGGCAAGCGATATAATTGATAAAAGTATCACCTGCCTCCTGTTTAAGTGAAATAAACTAAACGTAACTGCAACCTATGTTATAACAAAGGACGGTGTTTTATTGTGCTGTTCGGTGGAAAACATTTCCTGAGGATGCCTCGGACGCTGTTTTGTGTGCTGGCCTGGATCGGCATCCTGTCTTTGGTGCAGGATGCTCGATCGGCCGTGACCGATGCCGCGGCCATGGAAATCATTGACAAGTACGTTCAGGCCAGTGGCGGTGAGGCTTTGCGGACGATAGAAACGGAAACCCGTGTTGGGACGCTCGTCCGCGGGCCACAAGGGAAGGTCCCGTTGACGACGTTCGCCAAAGCCCCTGACAAGTGGCGGTATAACCAGGTATTCGCCTGGGGAGATCAGGTTAGTTTTGGCTTTGACGGAAAATCCGCCTGGACGGCCGATACCAGTGGCGTCGGTCAATTGGACCCGAGGCAGCAGCTTGATTTTCAACTGCTCTTCAGCCCGGCGGCCCCGCTCAGACTGACAGAGCTTTATCCACAGATGCAGGTCACAGGCTCTGAAATCATCGCAGATAAGAAGGCCACAGTAATCCTTGGTCGGTCGGCGGAGGAATTCTCCACGGAACTTTCATTTGACGAAGAAACCGGGCTCCTGGTCCGCGCGGGCGCCATGTATTTCGAAGATTACCGTAAGACCGGAGATGTCGTTTTGCCTCACAGAATCGTACTCGGGAAGGCCGAGGGAGAGAGGTTGCCCATGGCTATGCAATTCGATGAGATTACGCACAATGCCGACGTCGATGACAGTATTTTCGAGCGACCAGTATGTAATCTGGCCCTGGCGGCACCCCCACTGCACAAGACGCGTGTTCCCATCGAGCTCGGAATCGAAGCGCTGGAGTCCCTGGTAGGAGTGTACCAGCATCCGACCAGGGCCGATGTCACGCTGACTATCTCACGCCAGGGTAATCATCTGATGATTGGCATGACCGGGGTTGGTTTCAGACAGGAGATCAGACCGGAGTCGGCGACCGACTTCTACATTGCCTTTCCCGACCGGGAGATTCATTTCCTGCAGGACTCTCTGGGGAAGGTAACCCATCTCGTTATCGGGCCTGATAGTACCGTGGCGGGAGCCAAGATACAATAGGGAATCCCGATTACGGGGAAAATATATTGGACGGGATTGAACAATGAATCGGAAAGAATTCCTTACGAAGTTTTTCAAAGCCGGCGCCTCCGCCTGTTGCTGCGCGGTCGCATTCGGACATAGCATCCAGGCCCAGCTGACGGGCTCCGATACCGAACACGACCCGGCGGCGCAGGACTGGATTGACGCCATGAATAAGAGGATGCTCCAGGCTTCCAGGACCCCGGAAGCCGACAGGTTCAAAAAAGCGGGGACCTGGATTAAAGACCTGGTCGATAATATGGACGAGACTCTTGAGGACGACACCAAGATCAAACTCATGCAAGCCTGCGGAAGGTCCTGTCATATCGGCGCCTTCGGAGTGGCCAGTGACGAAAAGCCGGGCCCGCAGATCGCCGAGAGGTGGATGACGTATCTCAAGAGCGCCGGTTATGAAATCAAGGAAGAGGGGAATGTAACGGTGGTCAATTACAGCTGGGGGCGCGATCACCAGAATCCCTGGGGCCTGATGCTTAAGGATGGTTATTGTCTGTGCCCGATCGTCGAATCAATACCCAAGGGCCTCTCGCCCACCTTCTGCAACTGCTCGGCCGGGTATGTCAAAGAGATGTTCCAACGCAACCTGGGAAAGCCGGTCGATGTCGAGATAGTGGAAACCCTGCAGACGGGGGCCGACGACTGCCGGTTCAGGATAACGATCCACAACTGATGAGACCGATCTAAAAACCGGAGAGCTTTACCCGCACACTAATCATGGCGGACCTGGTCTCGCTCTCCTCGGAATCCGGTGACGTTGTCACGGCTAATCCGCTTTCACCATGCCGTGACAGACGGAACCCGATGGAAAACAGTCACAGGTCCGTGACTGAGCCTGGCGTAACAATCAGCCGCCGGGTACCGCCGACATAGACCGGTCACGAGAGTCTTTCCATGGTCACGTGATTATCAGTTTCGCCGATGTCTCTGAATCCCAATCTTCGGAAAAACGCAATCGCCCGGCTGTTTATCTTCAAAACCCGGAGTCGGACAGGAAGCCTGGAGGCCGCCGCCTCCTCAATAATGCGCATCATACATGCCGCACCGATGCCTCTGTTCTGGTACTCGGGCAGGATAAACATCTGGTGGACTCTTATGCAGTCCGGCTGCCGGACGGTGGCGAATATTCCGACGTCGATGTCTGACACCTGTATCACCTGGAATTCCTGCGAGGCAAAACGTCTCTCGTGTAACTGACGTTGTTCTTCTTCGTCCCAGCCCCAGACTGCCTCCACGTACTTCCCGAAAGCCGCCTTCTTTGTCCGGAAGGCGAACTGGCTATCCCCGGGCGTTGCTTTCCTCAGTCTCAGATCATTCATGTCATGACAAAGGCCGGTACCAGCCGTCGCCGAAGGAGGCGATCAGCCATACTGTTGAACAGGGCAATCCACAGCTAGCTGTGAGATCCTCGAGAACGTGGGCTGCCGCCACTGCTGAAGGCAAAATAATCGCGGCGGACGGCGGGGTCAAGAAACTTAAGCAGCCCCTATATCACGCTGCCCGGACTTCTGTCGAATGCGGCTTCCGGGTCAAAATATACAGTTCAACAACAGGGGGAAGTCGGCCGTACGTCGGGCTTGCCACAATTGGCGCCTGAGCAAAAAACTTGACAATATTTGCCCGATATTGTCACATTAGAATAACACGGGCTTTAAAAGGACTTGGTCGGAGTGGTCGATTTCTCAAACCTGAACTATCTCTCCCGGTTTCACGCGCGTCTGAGTTGGTTCTCGGTGGGACGCCGAAGTCGGCGGTACGGCTTTTTGCTTTCCTGTCTCGTCGCCGTGTGTTTCATATCGGTCTGCTGCGAGGCGGTGGAACTGACGGGGCGATTGACCTCCAGCCTCTACGGATGGGAGCGTTCCGGTGACACCTATTGGCGCAGCTATGTCGGATTCAACTCCACCGCTAAACTGTGGCGCAACAGTCAGCTTCGTTCCCTTAGTCTTCATACCAATCTGCGCTGGACGGGTGATCTGGCCGCCAGCGAACCCGGCACACCCCAGACTTACATCTATGACCTCTATTTCCGACTGAGTGGTTATCCTGCCGGCAGCGCAATATACGCCGGACGCCAATTCGCTTATAATACTCTTGGCAGTTCTTTGATCGATGGTATCCGGGCCGGATTTCGAATTGTCAAGTCGGTCAATCTTGATCTTTTCGGCGGCGCCACCGTGTCGCATGAGACACCGGACAAAATTCAGTCACTCAGCCAGTACGGTCTGTTCGGCAGCCGAGTCGAATACTCCCGCTCTCGATGGTTCAGGCTGGGTCTGAACTGGCTGGCGCGAACATCGAATGGCTCGGTCAGTCGACACCGGGCAGGTATCGATGTCTGGAGGGAGATTGGACGAGGGGAACTCTACAGCCGGGTTTCGTACGACCTTCTCGATCTTGACATGGCCGGCGTTTTAGTCCGCGTTGCGGCGCGCCCGGATAAATGGTACCTGTCGGCAGAGTTCGACTGGCGGAAGCCATCCGTCGACGGCAATACCGTGTTCAGTATGATCGATGCCGATGCCTATAAAGGGATACGGTTGGAAGTCACACGCGCTCTGTGGCGGGACATCCGGGTGCTTGGTCAGTTTCACCGGGAGTTGTTGAAGGGCGTTGACTCCTGGCGGTCAGCATTTGGCCTGAGAACCACACACTTCATGGTCGCCTGGCATCACCGTGACGGGTATGGCGGTGAAAGTGACGGCATTCAGGGACAGGCCAGTGTGAATTTCAGACGTAATCTCGAGTTATATGGCTCAGCATTTGTTTCGCGCTATCTGATCCAACCCGAAACTCCTGATAAGATCGACGCTTATTCGTCGAGTGCCGGTCTGCTGTGGCGACCGGGTCGGGCAATTCAGGTCAGAGTCGAGGGCCAGTATCTGAGGCATGCCGTGGACAAGAATGATTTTCGCATATTCATAGGACTGGCGAAATATTTCAAGGTTAGTGCGGACGAGTCGGAGGTGGCAAAGTGAAATTTGGACGTTTTGGTCTGCCCGCCATTATGGCCTTGGTGATTTTCGCCGCAGTGTCCGGTATGATGGCGGACACGCTGCAGCAGGCACCGCCATCCGGGCTGCTTTTTTCCCACCCCCTGCACGCGACGGATCAGGGAATCGAATGTATCACTTGTCATGCCGCAATCCCGTCCAGTACAACCGCTGACGACCGCAACTTCCCGTCTATGGACGTGTGCGCCGAGTGCCATGATGTCGAAGATGACGAGGGCTGCGGCCAGTGCCACCGTGATCCCGATAACCCATCGCCGGCATCTAGGATCAGGCCGTCAGTGTTGTTCGATCACAAGCGGCATCTGGACCCCAAAACCGGCTGCCGGAGCTGTCACGGTCCGTCCGGCGAGAGCGAAGAAATATCGCCCATGCCGGGCAAGCCGCTGTGCATGGACTGCCACGACGGCCTTCGCGCCACCCGGGACTGTCATGTCTGTCACGCCGACAAGACTTCTCTGGCGGACATTCACCCGATCGGCTGGCGGCACCAGCACGCCGAACAGGCCACGCTCAAACCGGACTGGTGCCGAACCTGCCATCAGCAGGAAGTTTACTGCATTGAGTGCCACCAAGGCGACAATCAGACCGGCAATATTCATGATCTCAACTACAGGTACACTCACGGTCTCGAGGCCCAAGGCAAAGAGACCGATTGCATCCGTTGCCACGATAGACGAACATTTTGCAGCGACTGTCATGAGCGTGAAAACCGGATGCCCCTGGCCCACTCTACTCTGGGCTGGCGAATCGACCACGGCGGCGCGGCCCGCATCGATATTGAAAATTGCGCTTCCTGCCATGAAGTCGATGATCCCACCTGCGCCCGCACCGGATGCCATAGCGACGCCGATGGCGTGCGCGGCACCGACCCTCGCATTCACTCGGCCGGCCTGAACCGCTTCGACAGTCATGGGCCATGGCATAGCGATAACGGGTACTTTTGTTATGCCTGTCACACCAGCACCGGGCGTCCCGGCGTTGGTTTCTGCGGCTATTGCCATGGCCGGGGAGACTGATGAGATTTCCGGCTGACATCGAAAACGCCCTTATCAGAACCTGCCTGGCATTGATATTGTACCCCGGCATAATACTCCTGATCTGGGGCTGTAGCGACGAACGAACCATCAGCCAGTTGCCGGGCGCACACCCGGTTTTATGGATGGAACCGCAATCCCCCGATTTTCACGGCACCGTCATGATGCAAAACGGCTCCCGGAGTTGCGCCGTATGCCACGGCGAGGATTTCCGCGGCGGGAGAGTCGGTATTTCATGCGTTGATTGTCATCTGACCAGCGGCGCCTGTACCGCCTGCCATGGTGGCCGCGACAACAATACCGGCGCACCTCCAGATGGCCTGCATAGCGAAATAGACGACACTACTCTTGCTGTGGGAGCTCACACCGTACACCTGTCGGGGTCTGGATGGGCCGCGGCCGTGACATGCCAGTCCTGCCACCTGGTGCCCGCAAGTATGTTTGAGTCGTTTCATCTTGATACCGGCGCAACTGCTCCCGATTCGGTCGCCGAAATCACCTGGCAAGGATATGCCGACGGTGGAGGTGCTGTCTGGGATCGGCCGGCGCGAACCTGTTCCGGCACGTACTGCCACGGTAATTTCGACGGCGGCTACGGCAGCAATACCCCGGTATGGACTGCTCGCGGGCAGGCGGAGTGCGGGTCGTGTCACGATGCTGGAACCAACCCGGGCGACCTGGGACTCATCCACCAGCTCCACCTCACTCCCGACGGCCTGGTGTGCGCCGACTGTCACTCCGGAGTGGTGGATTCGTCATTGGCTATCGTGACGCCGGCCTTGCACGTCAACGGCGTCACTGATGTGTTGGCTCCGGAACAGGCTCGTTGCGAAGAGTGTCATGGCACAGGCCCGGACGCCTGCACCCACTGCCATGGCGGCGCGGACAATCTGACAGGGGCACCGCCACGAGGTCTGCGTGGTGAGACTTCAGAAACCACTCTGGCGGTGGGAGCCCATACGACGCACATGGAAGTCAGCTATATCGCCGATGCTTTCTCCTGCGACGAGTGCCACCTGGTGCCGGTCCGCTTGAGCGATCCCGGACACTGGGATATTGATTCGACCGCCGAAATCACGTGGGGAGAACTCGCCGGCGGGACCTCTCAATGGGATCGGTCCTCCGGTGAATGCAGCAACACTTACTGTCATGGTAATTTCTCCGGGGGTTATCCGGCCAACACGCCGATATGGATTGCCCCCGGCCAAGCGCCCTGCGGTTCGTGCCACGATGACGGCACCAACCCGGGCGATCTATCCGGTAGACACCGGAAACATGTGCGCGAGGAGAAAGTGACCTGCTCTGAATGCCACTCGGCCACCGTCGATGCCGGGTTGGCGATAATTGGTAAGTCGGTGCACGTCGACGGTCACAAAACCGTGGCTTTCGGGACTCGGCAAATCACGTATCAAAATGGAACCTGCTCAGGGCCGGGAGCCTGCCATGAGCCTGAGGACTGGCAGTAGCCAGTACCGCAGAGGCCGGTGCTTAAGCTCGGATGGTGATGAACACCCCGCTGGTTTTGCAGAATCTCTCAGCCATCTACAGGAAAACCCCACTTTGCGATGGGGTCGAAATCTGTGACGGCCCCGACCTCACTCTCCCCAGACTCTTGTGGAATTCGGCTTTGAGACCCAAATGGACTATTCGATCATCGCCGGATCCCGCCGGTAGGCAACCGAAGGCGAATCGACAGGCAACCGGAGCCAGGATACCGCAAGGCAACCCTGATCTCATCAGACTCAAAAGACCGTTCGGAACATATTCGATTTCCCATAGAATGCGAAATCCTATTTGAGCCGTGAAACCCAACCGTAAACTCGGTGACTTCTCGTATTACAGCAGGCGAAGATACAATGTGAGAGTAAGCCATAAAGCCAATACCATTACATGACGACACTTTCAGATGGAATGCCCGACCAGACACCCATACAGTCGCATTGGTTACGGACCGCCGGCACCCGGGGCGCTTCAGCCAACAAATGACTTGACCCGGATAGCCATAGGCCTAACTTAAAACGGGTACGATAATCGGGGCGGGCCGACGGGAAGGAGATAGGATGAATGTTCTGATAGTGGCAGCACATCATGACGACCTTGAGTTAGGTTGTGGCGGGACAGTAGCTAAATTGCTCGATGGAGGACATCAAGTTATATCGTTGATCATGACTCACTCCGGCTACCGGGCGCCCGATGGGGCAAGTGTCCGCACTAAAGATGCAGCTAAAAAGGAAGCAGAGTCAGCCGCCCGGTCTCTGGGCTATAAATTGATTTGTTCCGATGAGGACACTTTCGACGTGCCCGTTAATGACTCGAATATTTGTAAGATTTTGGACGCAATCCACAAATATAAAATCGACACTTTGTTTACACACTGGCATGGCGACACCCATCCACCTCACCGGAGAATAAACACAATGGCCTTGCACGCCTGTCGGCAAGTTCCGCGAGTCCTAGGTTTCGCAGTGAATTGGTATATGGGCGAACAAACCTTTTCTCCAAGACTTTTTGTTTCTATCGACGATTCCCAATGGGAACGTAAGATCGGGGCGCTTCAATGTTATGAGAGTGAGTTCCGGAGAGCGGGTCCAAAATGGGTGGAATATCTCAACCATCAAGCCCTGAACTATGGGACCGCAATAGGTGTTAAACGGGCCGAGGGCTTTACCGTATATAAGCACCTGTGGGAGGTATAGATTGCGCGGATTACGTTACACGGAAACGGAAGAAAGATTGAAAATACGTATCCGTGCTCATACGGCGTATGCCAATTTCACACTCGACGATTGGCTCTCAGGCTGGCTGGGTAAGCCCAATGGGTGCAGGTTACTTGAAATCGGTTGTGGCGACGGTAACTTTTTCCCAACATATGCACAGGCTCTCGGCAAAAGTGGTCTAATCATTGCTTTTGATATAAACCGGAATTTGCTTCAAGAAGCCCGTACGAGCGCCGAGCGACTTGATACCCCCACGATTGTGTTTCCCTGGGACTTTGATGTCCATCCCTATCCACTTCTGGATAAAGAGGTGGATATTCTTATCGCTCCATTCTCCGCCTACTATACCAACGATGTCTCGAGGTGGCTGGAGGACAGCCTTAGAGTAGTCAAGAAGGGGGGGCGACTGCTTCTGCTCGGACCGGCCAGGGACAATGCCCAGGAGTTGTATGAGTTGAATGAAATGGTTACCGGCATCAAATCAGTACCGGAAACGGACGAGACTTCAGCGAAGCTCGAGGAAGCCTTCTTACCTCAACTACAGGAAAGATTGAGCGGCGCCGTTCAAGCCACAATCCTGGATCGTCACATTATCTTTCCCTCTCCCGAAGAGTTTACACGGTACTACTTTGCTACCTGGCTGTATGAGAAGACTCAGGAAAGAATGGCAAGCCCTGTTGAGTTTGAATCGGTACTAAAGGCAGCGCAAAAGACTTCGTTAAAACTCAGCAAAAGGACTGTTTGTATCGAGGCATACAAGAGATAAAGGCTATGCGCCGTCAGACGATTCGGCCAGGGCTTGCGGCTGCTGAGACTCGCCTCGCCGACCGCCCACAGGTCAACCTTTTGCGCGCCGGATGTTAGGCGATCACGCCTGATTCAAGGGCGTTCAACCGTACGGCTCAATCATGCAGCGAACACTGCCCGAAATGGCAAGGGGCCTCGAAAAGCAGTTGACAAAAGCACGCACCACCATGACATTTTAACTGGACTAAAATCGGGAGAGGTTAAAATACTCGTTAGATGCCAGGGGCGGGCTCCGTGAACAGAATCTCAAGCAGACCATTATATAGCACCCTTGCCTGGGCTTATGATCTCATTATCGCAGGGCCTGTTTCAGACCGATGCGATTTTGTCCAGAGTATGGCAACCCAACGCGGCGTCTTACCTGGCTCAAGTATCCTGGATGCCGGGTGTGGGACAGGCAGTTATTCTATTGAACTGGCTAAGAGAGGATATGCTATTACCGGCCTCGATAATTCATCAGAACTTATTTCTCTGGCAAGCGCGAAGGCGGAAAAGGTTGCCGTAACGGCAATCTTTCAAGTGGGTGACATCCTGGAACTCCCGTCCCGACCGATTTATGATGGTATACTCTGTCGTGGCGTTCTTAATGATATCATTGGCGACCCAAGTCGTCGACAGGCTTTTTTTTCTCTTGCACGGGCACTGCACAAGAATAGTATCCTTATTTTAGATGTTAGAGAATGGACCAGCTCCACGCTCCGAAAGGAAAGAGAGCCTGTCTTTGAAAGAGTAGTCGAGGTTAATGAGGGAATACTGACTTTTCGCGCCGTGACCCGACTGGACAAGAAAACAAGGCGGCTTTGCGTTGCGGAAAGCTATGTTTTAGAACGGGGCGATGCTGTCAGGACCGTAACGGAATATGACTTTGTGATGCAATGCTGGACACCGGATGAGTTGCACAGCAGTCTGATCGACGCAGGATTCGGCTCCGTCGTTTATTTTGGGGACTATGACTCCGACTGTCCCGCAGGATCCACTGACCGCATTATCGCGGTCGCTTCAGTTTAATCCCGTTGCCGGCGGGAATGGCCCGTGCCGGATTTTTGAGTGATCGCCGATTAATCTTTCCCACAGAGTAACCGTAATATCGCAGGGAAAAGCCGCGGCTCACACCGGGGCTTTCGGGTTCTGTAGTGGGGTGACGTTACGAAAGACAGAAATTATTCTCTCGCTTTCCGGATCGGCTTTTAGGCGTCCCCGGCCCGGACTTCTGTAGAATGGGCGCTGATGACAGGATTAGACGATGCAGTAGGGGGAAGTTGCCGGAGAATAATTGATTAAGATCAGCGTTTGTGGGCCAAGACCCAATGGTGTTTCTCACCGCCACTTTCCACACTGCGGCCGAATTCGATATCAAACCCGGCCATAGTTATCAATGACTCCGTCTTGCGAGGATCGTAGTGGCTCCAGTACATGCCCACTCCCAGGTAGTCGGCGATTTCCTCCCACGCCCAACTGGCCACCGAGACAAGCATAACGCCCTGCGGTTTGAGAACTGTATGAAATGACTGAAATATAGCTGCGTGTTTTTCCCTCGGAACATGAATAATGGCATAGCAGGAAATCAGACCATCGAACGAATCCGGCGGCAAATCAATGGCCGCCATATTCATCTGCTGAAATGTGGCGCCGGGCACGTTGTTCCTCGCTGTCGATACCATGGCACTCGATAAGTCAATGCCGACCACTTCAAAGCCGCTTCTAACCATGTAGGCGGCGATTGGAATACCTGTCCCGCTTCCGGCGTCGAGCACTTTCCCGTTTTCGGGCAGCCGCGAAGAGAACGCTTTCACTTCCCGCCAGTTGTCGAACCTTTCTCTTTCCCGGGTGTAGCGCTCGGTAAGCTTATCGTATCCGGACTCTACTATCTCAAAGGCCTGGTCATGGGTATACTTTTTCATATCAGGTTCATGATAGAACTCTTTCTCTGAAGTGTCAATGGCGGGCGCGATTGAATAACTGCCGAGGCCAAATTCTCCAGGACCGTTCAGGAGCTGTTCGGGCGCAAAGACGCGCGGAAGACGATTATCCGGGTTCACAAGCTGAACCGAGAGGGCCAGGACCGCGGGTACCTTTCGGGGTGCCCCTCCGGAAGCCATGAGCTCAAGAACCTGGCCGGCGTTGGTCAGCCCGACAGGCCCGCCTAACCGGACCAGAACAGATTGACAGAGTCGGTCGAACTGCATATCCTTGGTGCTGCTTACCGAGACGGTCAAAACTAAACGCCAGAAGATTCAGCCGATCGGCTTTGTGGTCACGCGGGTCAGGCTAAATGGCGGTTGAGCAGAAAGCGAGCATGAAATTATGAAGACTTCGGGAAACACTGTGCTCATCACGGGTGGCGGGAGTGGCATCGGGTTGGCATTGACCGAAGCGCTGGTTCGACGAGGAAACCGGGTCATCATATGCGGGCGTCGGCGGGACCGCCTTAAAGCCGTCCAGGCTCGCGTGCCCGGGGTCTCCTTTCGCGTATGCGACATTTCCAGGACGCGCTCCCGGCATGCCCTGGTGGACTGGCTGCTGTCTGAGTTCAACCGTCTCAATATCCTGATCAACAACGCCGGCATTCAGCGCCAAATCGATTTCCTGAAAGGGCCGAGAGACCTGCGTGAGGCCGATGAAGAAGTAACGACAAATCTAGTGGCTCCAATTCATCTGAGCGCGCAATTAGTCCCACATCTGAGAAAGAAGAAGGAAGCCGCCATCGTGAATATTTCCTCGGGCCTGGCGTTCACACCGCTGGCAGTTGTACCTGTGTACTGTGCCACGAAGGCAGCCGTTCACTCCTGGAGCCTCTCCCTGCGGCATCAGCTCCGCAATACATCCGTACGAGTCTTCGAGGTTGCCCCTCCCATGGTTGCAACCGAGTTGGCAGGAGAACGCAACAGACCGGAGGCCGGTGACTTCGTGATGTCGGCCGAGGCTGTGGCAGCCGGCGTTCTGGAAGCGCTGGGCATGGATCAGTATGAGGTTGCACTGGGGGCAGCCACCAACCTCCGGGCAAAGAGAGAGGCGCTGTTTTCGGCCATCAACCAATAAAGGGCTGCCCGCCAGGTCATTGGAATATGACACTTGACGTGCCGTGGGTTATAACGTTTCAGCAGCAAGTAGATATGCGGGGCGTGTGAGCCAAACCCCCTATTGCCCTTTTGCGGGTGTTTTCGAGACGCATTTGTGACGCTTCAACTCCCGCTTTTTCTTTTCCGGTCAATAGCGGCAATTTGTCAATCGCGAGCGCGTCAAGCGCGGACCAGGATCCCCATTGCTGCCTTCAGCCATCTGAGAGTTTGAAACGCAAATGATGATCGACCGGCAACTAATCGAACGACAAATGGTTATAGAAAAGCAGGGTTGGCGCGACGAAATACAGAACCTTCAGACTAAGCTTCAACCTGAAGCAAGAGCAAGCGGGGTTGATTTCACTCTCAACAGACTTTTATTACATTTGAATCGGAGATTTCCATGGGTTTAAGCATGTAAATGGACCCCGCCGGCGGAAGATTATAATTTTGACTTCTCCTTGTTGACTCTTGTTGATATTAATTCTATAACAATATGGATAGCCGTGAAAAGGCGTCGAAGAGTATTTTGTCAGCCTGCGATGAGACTCGAACACGCCGGAACGGAATACCTGCCGGTGCAGATTGAGATTAAAGACAAGTCCTTGATGATGATCTTCCTACTGGAAGAATGCAATTTCACATGCGCTCACTGTCTTCGCTCAGACGAGCCCATGGACCCAGGCTACAAATTGTCTTTCAGACAACTTCAGTTATGCCTTGCAGACTGCCAGGGTCTGGAAAGCGTACGCTGGGTTCATTTTTCAGGTGGTGAACCAACGCTTTGGACAGAACGGAACCGAAACCTGGTGGATCTTTTGCTCGAAATCTCAAAGGCCGGTTTCACCCCTGGCTTTACTACGAATGGGAGTTTCTTCGTCGATTACAGCAGGTGCCAACAGTTCTTCGGGAAGTATCTCGATGATTCAAGTATACCGCTTCGTGTTTACTTTAGCCTTGACACTTTTCACCATAACTTTGATGTCGAAAAGGGAAGGGCTGAAAGCTTGGATAATGTAATAAAACTCAAGCAGGAGTTGCCCCGTGTGAAGGCGGACTTGCTCGATATTGCGGTAATAGCGGTTATTTCAAAAGACCTCGAATCCTTGCTTCCAGATGAGATGATAGGACACTACGAATCGCTGGGAATAGCTTTCAGCTTCGTGCCACTGGCACCCAGGGGCCGGGCGAAAACGCTCAGTCATTTGTGCCCGGATCCGGGCAGCGATAATCCAGACAAATTAGGAGCCTACCAGCGTTTTCACCGGAAGGAAAGCCGCGAAAAAGCAGACAAAACCAGGAATCGATATAGAACAGACCACATAATCCTTATAGGTGATAATTACTATTTCGCGGATCCCTGGCACAAGGTTGCGCAGCTCGGGCACATGCCAGACACTATCATACGCACCTACTCCAGTCCGGTCCGAGGCTCCTGTTAGTCGATTGAAAAAGTCAAAGCCTCTATAAACAGAGACAGCCGGGGCGGGCTTCATTTCAGGCGAAGCCTGTTTCACATACAGCGTTTCAGCAGGCGGCGGATAGAGGCGGTTTGAATTTGCGACGTGCTCTCGCAGCATTCGCATGTCAGACGGGAGTAAGTAACGAATTCCAGGCAAAAACAAGACAGTCGATCTGCAGATGGTCGGATCGACCTCAAGGCACCACGGAGATCCTGAAATTGAATAGAGTTTTGCGAAGCCCGTAATGGTCGTGTAACAGCTTGCGGTTCTATGCGACCCCGATATCACTCTCCCCAGACTTGTGTGGCATTTGAGTTGAAATCCGGGTTGACTACTCTTACGCCAACGGAAGTCGTTGGAAGACAAACCGTTGAAGTGGCCTTAACGCAACCGGCCTTTCCACCTGGCAAAATCGGGTGCAGTGCCGACAAATCTTTTTCTTGTTCTCCAGGAAAGAATCACGGAAAAGAAAGACGGATTTTTGATTGGGAGCAGTGTTGTTATCTAACTAAATATTGCATCGGGATAGGCTCTTAAGTAAGATTGAGATCATTTTTCGGGTTTAATAAATTGTTCGCCTTGTAAGTTAAGATTGATTTAGTCTTTATCGTCAAAAGAGGTCGTATGAACATGTCAATAACCAGCCGGACACCTGTTCTTGCCAGTTCTTTGTTGCTGACCTTTCTGCTTGCTTCGCCTTCTCACGCCCAGCCATCATCGGAGAGTTTCCAGATGATTCGAACCGGACCCGGCCTGTCCCTGCATAAAGAAATGTTCATGATGCCGGTTACGTTCTCGGATGAGTATAATGGTGCGCAGACTGAGGCGGTGTTCCAGATAAGCGCCAAGCATCGGATTTTCCGAACGCCCCTATATTTTGCCTATACTCAGATTTCTTTCTGGCAGGCCTATGATCACAAGCACTCCGCGCCCTTCCGCGAAACCAACTATAACCCGGAACTTTTTTACCGTACCAATAGATTTCAGTTCTACGGCGGCCAGGTTGGCGCAGATATAGGATTCGAGCATGAATCGAACGGTCAGAGACCTCCTGTTTCGCGAAGCTGGAATCTGATATACTTTTCTCCATATTACTTTCGTTCAGATATCCTTTTGTATCTCAAGCTCCGATATCGTATCCCAGAGGATGAGAAGGAATATCCGGAGGCGGCCGTTGGCGATGACAATCCTGATATTACGGATTATTTGGGATATAGCGACATTCACCTATTCTACAGATTTTACCGGCGCCACTTATTACACCTGATGGTTCGCGGGAATATTAGAACGGGCAAAGGTGGCATCGTTCTGAATTACAGCGTGCCGATCCCCAAAAGCGAAACGAGTTTTTTCACGATACGCCTATCTCATGGCTACGGCGAGAGCCTGGTGGATTACAACAGGTTACTAACCAGAATTGGCTTTGGTATAATGTTTACCAAATAGATATCAGGATAATTATTGCTGCACCAGTTGGATAATACACTCCGATAATTGAAATCAGCCGTGATTAATGATTAAAGCCGGCACAAATCTGCCATAAAAACCAAGGGCACTAATAGGACGAGAGAAGAATTTTGAGAAGTTCTTGATTATTACAGGAACTCTGCGGTATGTCTCGCTGTGCCTTTATCAATTGAGAACGACAAGCGGCCTCGATATTACTCTCCCCAAACTTCTGTGGAATTCAACTTTGGGATACAAAAAGGCTATTCTACAGCAAACGGACACCGCTGCAAGATAATCCGTTAATAGAAGATCGGAATAAGGAGGACTTGCAGAACGAAGGTCATGCCTCTTACGGATTTAACGCCAGTTACAGAAACTTTAGATAGAAAACATTCGCCCGGCGTAATTCCACATCCTTCTAAAATGTACACCCCACAACAGCGAACTACATGCTTCTTACGGTCCCCAGGAAGGCAGCTCATCTTCAGCCGGGTTGTTTGTAATGTTTTGCTGCGAGGTGCCATCTGCCTTCATTACATATACTTCCGCATTATTGTCGCGATGGCTCGTGAACGCAATATACTTGCTGTCCGGCGACCAGTAGGGATCCACATCATAGCTGTCATTATGGGTCAATTGCACGACGCCCGTGCCATCGCTGTTCATCCCAAATATTTCACTGTCTCCATCGCGATCCGAATAAAAGGCAATTTTCGTACCGTCCGGCGACCAATTCGGATCCTCATCATGGGCATCATTATTTGTAAGATTGATCAACCCTGAACCGTCGGTATTTACCACGTAGATTTCCCAATCCCCATCATAGTCCGTCTCGAATACGATTTTGTTGCCGTCCGGCGAAAAATGGGGATCGTCATCATAAGAATTGCTGCTTGTAACATTAGCTGGAGATGAGCCGTCCGGATTCATCGTATAGATTTCCCAGTTACCATCGCGATCCGTCGAAAGACAGAGCTTCGTTCCATTTCCACTCCATCGCGGACGATCCTCACCCGCGGCGTTGTTCGTCAGTTGAATCTCATTGCTTCCGTCCGCTTTCATGGTCCAAATCTCAATATCTGCACCATCCCATCTGGTAAAGGCTATAGACTGTCCATTCTTGGAAATGTCGGCATAATACTCATCGGTAGCATTGTCGGTAATCCGGGTCACCTGACTGCCATCGTGGTTCATACGAAATATCTCGTGGTCTCCATCTCGGTCGGAAACAAAGACTATGTGTCCGGGGTTCGGAGTCGAGTTGGTCGGACTCTTGTCATCTGAGCATCCCGTAAATCCGACGATGAGGGTGACCAGTACGGATTGGAAGAAAACTCTAATTTTGGTGGTGCGGCCAATTTTACACACACAAACCTCCTGGCTGAAAAGTAAACGTTACGACCTTCCGTGGGTGCGAAGCAAAACACGGCACATTTTACGGTTCTCTCAATATTCGTCTAATTTCTCGTTACATGCGTCCCCAAATAGGATATTTAGTGTCTTATATCCAGCAAAAAAAATGGACCTTGCTCCAATGGCAGGGTTTTTATCAATGGCGGGGCCGTTAGACGAATTTCGCAACTTCCTGGTCTGGGGAAGCCTTGCCATATCCTGAATTTCGACCTGCCGAGAGTGTGAAAGGAATCCCCCCGGATAAGTTGCCCACTATTGTCTCCCTCCATCCGAGCCACGGTCTGAACTCGCGGAACCGGATGAAGCCAATCATCGTCAAAGTGGAATCTTGCCCCAATCCAAAAGCTGAACTGTCAGGGAGTGACAATAAC
>Ga0224495_10001024_pt1 | contig 20692 bp, 24 predicted proteins | sample SF_Jul11_sed_USG_FD_168128 | JGI IMG/M metagenome (GOLD analysis project Ga0224495, IMG submission 168128) | Sediment microbial communities from San Francisco Bay, California, United States - SF_Jul11_sed_USGS_4_1 | ecosystem: Environmental > Aquatic > Marine > Sediment | place: USA: California...
CAATCAGTTTTGCTGGCATGGTAAGTACTCCTAAAAAAACAGTTAAACCATGCCACTGTTATCGGACAAATCCAAAAAGTTCCTTGAAATATAACACTATTTCAAGCGAACACCCTTCTTTTTGTCCTGGTGCGAATCGAAAAAAGGGGTGGCGAAAAAAAATGTTATCTAAAAATCCCATTTTTTCCTTGACTTTGCGGCTTGAATTTGTTTAAATACACTCATCATCAAGCTCTTGGGGGAGCAGGAAGAAAGAAACAAGTTTTAATTGTTGCTTTATGTCAATGCAATTCGGGGAGTTATTGGAAAGACTTACTGTGAGGAGTAAGGTTCGGAAAGATCTATTGAAAACTGAATCTTATTGTAACGCAGGAAGTTTTTTTGATTGCGGTATTCATCAAACAAAACTTCATTTCTAACAAACTGCATACAAGGTGCAGAAAAGACTTTTACGAGGAAGAGGACAGTCTGACATGTATCGGACAGTGCGTGGAGGCATGCGTTCGATGCGGCAGGAAGAGGATCGATTGAGCCGAAAGGCGAATGAAATGCTCTTTGGGATGTCTTTGAGATCGTAAAAGTTGTTTAATGCTCTACCTGGCTTCATCGCTTTGATGCGATAGTATGTTCATTTCACAGGGCAAAACTCCTTTTACATTCAAAAAGCTTATCGTGTTTTATGAAATATACTTTTTGTTTGGGTAGTAATATAGGGAGATCGTGATGAAAAAGATACTATTTACACTCATGTTATTGTTGCCGCTGATTTCGGTGACGCACGCAGGATTTGATACGCCAGGAACGCGTCCTCAGTTTATTCCGACGGTTTTCGATGATGGGGAGGCGTATTATTATGGTGTCCATGAACAGTCATTTGCTGGGCTCACATCAACTGTCCGTCTTGAATTTGCTATCTATCAAGGGGCGCATGCAGATATTGTGATGGAGGACACTGGTTATGAGGGGGAGGCGACAGAGTTCGTTTACGCATACCAGGTTTTCTGCGAGGACCCTACTTTTAACTATTTTGCGCTTACTGGGGTAGATGCAGGTCCCATCGATTCCACAACCACAGATATCGGGCAATCTCAGTTCCTCGGTACAACAGATTCCGGAGGAGGAGAACCAAAAGTTGGTAGCGGCTATTTTGAAGGTACAAGGGCTGTTTGGGAATTTGATAACGGGGCTCTCATTCAAGGTGACAATGCGCAATCTTGGTTCCTCTTGCTCTACAGCAATAATGGGCCCGAGCTTGGAAAAATGGAAATAGCCCCCCCCATTGCAGATGATATTCCGATCCCGGGTGTTCCGGAGCCGGCGACATTGGTTCTGCTGTCCTATGGGGTCCTTCTGTCTCTAAAGCGTAGAAAATAGAAACGACACTTAGCGTCTTTGGGGAACTGCCATGGAAAACCGTATGTACAAGAAAAAATGGATCAATTTGTTCGGCTTGCTTATCGTTTTGTCCGTGTCCCTGTTGGCACAGGGCAATGAGGATGGCTATGCACTTTTGCTCCAGGCCAGCCCGCCGGATGCCGGTTCGGTAAACCCGGGGATGGGAATCCATAAAATACAAATCGGCCAGACGGTTGCATTGTCGGCGATCCCGAAGCCGGGCTATCGCTTTTTGTACTGGCTTGGCGATGTATCATCAACCAGCGGCGTGGATACCACCATTTCTGTCGACTCCCCTAAACTCGTCGTTGCAGTCTTCGCCAGAGAGGATTTTGAAGATGAACTCCCCGGTGCTGGTATTATCGACGGTCAGTACTCGCCTGGCGGAGGCAGATATCAGAATCCGATTCGGTCTCCGGGTGCTGTGAGTCCCGTGCCCGGTTTTTTTAATCCCAACCGCTTTAGATTTCCAAGCACCCCCGAGGTCCCGGATGATAATGTTGACGACATCCCGGTTCCCGGAGACAATGACGACATTCCGGTTCCCGGAGATAATGAAGTTCCGGAACCTGCGACTGTTGTACTGCTGGGGTTGGGTGCAGGCGCTGTGTTAAGAAGGAGAAAACAAATGTAAGTGGTCCTCCTCTATAGGTCTCCGAATCGCAATCATAGGATAACAGCTTTTAGTAGCGTCCAAGGAAAAATCGGAGATTGGCACCGGAGGAGGTGTTGATGATGTGGCCGAACGACAAGTACGTTCGGCCGCATTTTTTTATGGGCGGGCGGAAAGAATGCTTATGCTTTACGAAAGACCGCGACAACATTTTCGACTTCGACGACAAACAGCCGGTTATCACCTTCGAAATCAACGGGAATGGCACCCTTGGGATTGAATAATACTTTGTCATATTGCTTGAGCGGGACTTCGCTGGACATTGCCACTTCCGCTGAGACTGAGACAATCCGGCCCGTGATGGTCGGGATTTCAATATTGTCGGGCAGTTGAATCCCGCCTTTGGTTTGTTTCTTGTCCTCGTCTTTGCGGATCAGAACGCGTTTTCCAATCGGTTCGACCGTCTCGAAAGTATCTGCCTTAATACCGTCACCTGATTTTTTTTCATCACGTGTCATCGTACTGTTGTTTTCTTTGGTGTTTTTTTGGCTTTACTTTTTACGGAAACGATTTTTTGGGCCTCTTCGATATCCGAGGGGGGCCATTTCCCTTCCGCCTGAAGCGTTTTGAGCTCGTCGAGTTTTTGCATACTGACGATGGTTCGGCATTTCGGAAATTTGTTGCAGCCCAAAAACAGTCCGCGCTTGCTTTGGCGAATGACCAGTTCACCCGTTTTACATTTATGGCACTTGATCCCGGTCGGTTCGGCCGGCGGTTTGGGCGGGAGGGGATTGCCTTCTTTGTCCATCTTGAGAATGGTTTTGCACTCGGGATAATTTGAACAGCCGAGGAACGGGCCGAATCGCCCCATTTTTTCAACAAGCGGTTTGGAGCAGTTGGGGCATTTGTGTTTGCTTTCGGTGTTTTCGACCATGTTACCTTCCTTGTCACAGGGACATGCAAATTTACAATCGGGATAGGCCGAGCAGCTCAGGAACCGGCCGTTCTTCCCGAAACGGTACACCATGGGGGCGTTGCATTCCGGGCACATGTACTTGCTCGGCTGGGTTTCCGCCTTGGCATGTCCGGTCTTTTCCGCTTTTTCAAGATTCTCTTTGAAGGGACCGTAAAATTTATTAAGCACCTCGACCCAGTCAAGATGCTGCTCTTCGATCTTGTCCAACTGCTCTTCCATGTGCCGCGTAAAGGCGATGTCCATCACGCGGGGGAAACATTCTTCGAGTTTATCGGTTACAACCTCGCCTAAGTCGGTCGCATGAAACTTGCGTTCGATCTGTTCGACATAGTTTCGATCCTGAATGGTTGAAACAATCGAGGCATACGTGCTGGGTCTGCCGATGCCTTCTTTTTCGAGCGCCTTGACCAGTGAGGCCTCTGTGTAGCGGGCCGGCGGTTTTGTGAAATGCTGATTCGCTTTGATCTCGACTGCGTGAAGGGTATCTTCGGTCTTAAGCGAAGGCAGTTGAGGATCATCCGCGGACGTCGGCCAGATCCGGGTAAAGCCGTCAAAGACCAAGACACGGCCCGTGGTGCGGTACTGGCAGGAGAATGAGTCGGAGATGCCGGCGATTTCAATGCGTGTTGTATCCCACTGCGCGGCGGCCATCTGGCAGGCGATGAATCGTCTCCAGATGAGGTCATAAAGTTTATATTGCTCATCCGTCAGAAATTGTCTGATATCATCCGGTGCCAGATCCGGGTCGGTGGGGCGGATCGCTTCATGGGCCTCCTGTGCGCCTTTGCCGGAGGCATATCGATTGGGTTTATCGGGGACATAGTTTGGCCCGATTTGCGTCTCAATAAAGTGTCTGCCGGCGTTAATGGCGTCATTCGACAGGTTGGTGCTGTCGGTTCGCATATAGGTGATCAAACCCAACGCCCCCATGGAGCCAAGGTCAATCCCCTCATAAAGTTGCTGGGCGATTCGCATGGTGCGCTTGGTCGCAAACCCCAAACGATTCGCCGCGGCCTGCTGCAGCGTCGATGTGATAAACGGCGGGGCGGGTCTGGACGTGACCCGTCGCGTGATAATATCTGAAACGGTGTAACGGGCCGTTTGCAGATTGCCCAGGAGCAAATCGGCATCTTTCGGGTTGTCAACGTGAAATTTTTCTCCGTTGGCGGTGATAAGGTCGGCCTTAAAAGCGTTATGATCGGCCAGCCACTGATTTTGCTGAGCCAGTGTTCGCCCCTCCGGAGCCGAACTTAAGAAGGCCTGCCACTCCGCGGTCAGGTTGTTCTGCGGGGTGGACGTGAATACCGCGGGAATCAGCCAGTATTCCTGCGGTTCAAACGCCCGAATCTCCCGTTCACGGAGTACAATTATTTTGACGGCAACGGACTGCACTCTTCCGGCGCTCAAGCCGCGGGCGACTTTTTTCCACAGCAGGGGGCTGACCTGATAACCGACGATCCGGTCCAAAATGCGGCGGGCCTGCTGTGCCAGAACCCGATCCATATCAAGTTTACTCGGGTTTTCAAACGCTTTTTGAATCGCGTTTTTCGTGATTTCGTTGAAGACGACGCGATAGGTGTTTTCATCTTTCAGACCGAGGCACTCTTTTAAATGCCAGGCAATGGCCTCTCCTTCCCGGTCAAGGTCCGTTGCCAGAAAAACAGTTTTGCATTGTTTGGCGGTTGACTTCAGCGAAGTCACGGTACGCTTGCGCCCCGGTGTAATCTCGTAGGTGGGTTCGAAATTATTCTCGATGTCGATATTGATTCCCTTGGAAGGCAGGTCCCGCACGTGCCCCATGGACGCCTTCACTTCGAAGCCGCCGCCAAGATATTTATTGATTGTCTTTGCTTTCGCGGGTGACTCCACGATCACCAGGGATTTTTCTTTTGTTGTTTTTGCCATAATACCTTATCTTGGTTATTCACCAATTCCTGTAATTAACGCATAACCCCATTTTTTTGTCTTCATTCATCAGAACCGAGAGGATACTTAACAACCTCTGTTCGTAAATGTCAAGAACTTTCCATCGGCAAAAAGAACATTGAAATTTTATGACAGGGCGAAAATTTTCTTTTCTGCTCATTGCTTCAGGAGATTTTCCAGCAGGGGTTTGAATTGCCGGATAGCATTACCGCGGTGAGAAATTCCGTTCTTTTCATGATTATCGAGTTGCGCGGCGGTTTTATCCACGAAAGAGATATAGAAGATCGGGTCGTAGCCGAACCCGTTTTCGCCCACGGGGCAATGGTTGATAACACCTTCAATTGTGCCGGTCGTTTCGAGCAGAATTTTTTGGGGCGAGGCCAGACATAAATGGCACACGAAGCGAGCTGTCCGCTTTTTATCCGGAATGTCTTTTAATTGCCGGAGTACCTTTTCCCAATTAGCTCTATCCATTGTTTTTCGGTTTGAACTGCTGCATTCATCCGCGGCGTAGCGGGCGCTGTAAACGCCCGGCGCTCCGTTCAGGGCGTCGATGACAAGACCGGAGTCATCCGCGATGGTCCACAGACCTGCGGCATTGGCATACCCTAGTGCTTTCTTGCGGGCGTTGTCAGCAAACGTTTCGCCGTCTTCGACCATCTCGGGAATGTCGGGGAACTCTTTCAAGCTCAACCATTTAATATCCCGGCTGGCCTGTCCCAGCAGGGCGGTTAATTCTTCGAGCTTCCCCGGATTCGTTGTGGCGACGAGGATCGTGCGGATCATGCCATGTCTCATGCAATTTTAGTTTGCCATCAGGTATTTAAGTAAAGCACGCTGGAAATGCAGCCGGTTCTCGGCTTGGTCGAAGATCGTCGAGTTTTCAGATTCCACGACACCGTCGGATATCTCATAGCCCCGGTACGCCGGCAGGCAATGCATAACTTTCGCATCTTTGGGGGCATTCGCCATCAGCTTTTCATCCACGGAAAAACCCTCAAATGCAGCGATGCGTTCAGCTTTCTCGTCTTCCTGCCCCATACTCACCCAGGTATCGGTATAAACCACGTTTGCGTTCTTTACGGCCTCGCAGGGGTCGTTGGTCTGCGCGGCACAGCCGGCTGTGACGGAATTGGCAAGATTCAATGAGTTTTCGTCAAGTTCATACCCTTTGGGTGAGGCGCAAACATATTTCATGTTAAACCTGGCACAGGCAAATGCCAGCGACCGGGCAACATTATTACCGTCACCAATGTAGGCGAGTTTCAGTCCTTTCAGACCGCCGCACTGTTCAGAAATCGTTAACATATCGGCCATCGCCTGGCACGGGTGGGACCAGTCGCTGAGCGCATTAATGACGGGCACATCGGCCCATTGATCCAGTTCGACGATCGTTTCATGAGAAAATGTTCGTGCCATAATGCCGTCGACATATCGGGCAAAGACTCTTGCCATGTCTTTAGCCGGTTCCCGTTGGCCGATGACGCCGATGTCTTCCGGTTTCATATAAATGGCCATCCCGCCCAAATCATGCATGGCAACCTGAAAGCTGACGCGCGTTCGCAGACTTGTCTTCTCGAACAGCATGGCAAGCACTTTCCCGGACAGGCACACGTCCCGTTTGCCGCTTTTATAAAGCGCTTTTAGTTCACGGCTCAATACCAGCAGTTCATTTAATTGGTCGGTTGTACAGTCCAGAATCGACAAAAAACTTTTCATGGTCATTCTTCCTCGTTAAGGGCTTCGTCGAGAATGCCGACCGCGTTGTCAATTTCTTCCCGTGTCACCGTCATCGAAGGCATAAACCGAAGCACGGTTTCCTGGGTGCAGTTGATGCGCAGACCTTTTTTAAGGCATCGGCTGACAATGGTGGAACCGGGAAGCGTCAGTTGAATACCGAGCATCAACCCCTTGCCCCGAATGTGATCGATAACAGGATATGCTTGCTTCAGTTGTTCAAGCTTTTCGCGAGCATACTGTCCCATCTTATTCGTGTTGTCAATCAGTTCCTCTTGTTCAATCGCTTCGATCACAGCAATACCGGCCGCACAAGCCAATGGGTTGCCGCCGAAGGTGGAGGCGTGTGTTCCCGGGACAAGCGAAGCGGCAATTTCCGGCCGGGCCATCATGGCCCCGATCGCCAGACCGCCGCCCAATGATTTGGCCAGTGTGATGATGTCCGGTGTGACCTCATAATGCTGATAGCCGAACCATCGGCCCGTTCGTCCCATGCCCGTCTGCACTTCATCAAGGATCATCAATGCCCTGTGCTCATCGCATAAGTCGCGAATCGTCTGCATATATTCGGCGGTTGCTTCGTGAACGCCGCCTTCTCCCTGGATCGGTTCGATCATGACGGCTGCGACTTCATCATCAAAGGCTTCCTGCAGCGCATCGATGTCATTGTAAGGCACATACACAAAGCCTGCCGGAAGAGGCAGAAAACCTTCATGGTATTTCGGCTGCCCGGTCGCAGTGACCGTTGCAAATGTCCGGCCGTGAAAACTTTTTTCAGCGGTAATAAATTTGTATTTCTCCCGCGGGGTATGCTTGCGAGCCAGTTTGAGGGCGGCTTCGTTGGCCTCGGCGCCGCTGTTGCAGAAGAAGCTTTTTCCGCCGAATCCCCGCTCGGAAAGCATTTTGGCCAACTGTCCCTGCTGAAGGGTATAGAACGTATTGTCCATGTGAAGCAATTCGGCGGCCTGCTTCTGGACGGCCTGGACCACTTTCGGATGGCAGTGGCCGATACCGCTGACCGCCCATCCGGGGAACATGTCCAGTATTTCGTTGCCCTCGAGGTCCCACAGTTTGTTATTGAGTCCTTTTGTGATGACCTTCGGCAGCCGGCCATAGTTACCGATCACATATTTGTCAAACAACGCGATTACTTCCTGTGTATTCATCTTGAATTCTCACTCTTTAAATGCTAAAAGTTTAAACTTATTTTATAATCTGTGTTCCGATTCCTTTGTCTGTGTATATTTCCAGCAACAAGGAGTGCGGAATGCGTCCGTCAATGATGTGGGCTTTTCCGGTTCCGCCGTTGAGTGCTGTAATACACGCTTCGACTTTAGGCATCATTCCGGAGGAAATAATGCCGTTTTTGATCATTTCTTCAATCTCTGCCTCACTGACACTCGAAATCCAGCTATCCGGGTCATCCATTTCCATCCGGATTCCGTGGGTGTCACTGAGAACGACGAGTTTTTCGGCTTTCACGGCGGCCGCAACATGACCGGCGACGCTGTCGGCATTGATATTCAGTTTGCCGCCGGTTTTGGAGCGTGCCACCGGCGCAATCACAGGAATCACCCCGTTGGTGCACAGCGTTGTCAATAAATCGGCATTGACCTCTGTGGTTTTCCCGACCAGGCCCAAATCCAGTTTGCGTCCGTCCTGGCCTTCTAATCGCAGCGGTTCGGCAAAAACCGCACAACTGCTCAATGAGTGCAGCCCCATTGCTTTGATTCCCATGTCGTTGAGAATGCGGCAAATCGGCTGGTTCACTTTATTGACCAGTGTGTGTTCTACGATGGCCAGGGTGCGTTCATCCGTATAGCGTCTGCCCTGTACCCAGACCGGTTCCAGACCGGCCTCGTTCATCGCTGCCGTGATGGCTTTGCCGCCGCCATGAACCAGAATCGGTCGAATCCCGACGATGGACATAAAAACCACATCCGTCAGAAGTTTTTTCTGAAGATCGATGTTGTCCAGAATACTGCCGCCCAATTTGACGACAACAGTTTTGCCTTTAAAGCCGCGGATGTACTCCATGGCTTCAATCAGGGCGTTGGCTTTTTCAATTGCCCGTTCCATTATGCGTTCCTTTGAAAAAAAGCACTCGGAAATCTTCTTTGGGTGGTTTTCCCAAAATATAAGAAAGCCAACGGTGGGAATCGAACCCACAACCGCCGGTTTACAAAACCGGTGCTCTACCGTTGAGCTACGTTGGCATTGCTAATGTAAGCCTTATCTAAAAAAAGACTTACGGTTTTTTGCTCAAAAGCGGGCCTTTAGTTGTTCTTTATCATGTCCGCTTCTTTTACAGATTCCAGAGAACCAAAGGGAGCATTATACACCAGTCTGTTTGTCCGTCAAGAATTGTCTTTTGAGGATGTTTTTTTAAAAAGTTGAAAAAATTTTGACAAACAAGAACAAATCTTATTTAGTATATGTAACTAAATAGTAGTTTTTCTGAATTATGAAAGTTGGGGAATTTGAAATGCATGAAATGGCTGAAAAAACGACATTGGATGCGAAATTGATGGCTTTCGAGGATCGGTGTAGGAAAAACGGGCTGAAAATTACACCGCAAAGGATTGCGGTGTATAAGGCCCTGATCAATACCGATACGCATCCAACCGCCGAGGAAGTCCACAAGATGGTGCGGGAAGATATACATAATATCTCACTGGACACCGTTAACCGCACCTTGTTGACTTTAGCCGAGATCGGAGTAGCGTTTCGGGTGGAAGGGACCGGTCAACCCCGGCGGTACGACGGCGGGATGGAGGACCACCAGCATTTTCGCTGCATAAAATGCGGTAAAGTGATTGACTTTCACTATGAACCGTTTGACAATATAGAGATACCGGCCCATCTGCAAGGGCAGTTTCAAATCATGCGTAAGACGGTTTATATGGAAGGGATATGCGAAACCTGTTCAGAGATGTCATCGAATTAACAATAATTTATCAAAATGGAAAGTGAGGTACCGCTATGAGTTTAAAGGGAACGCAGACGGAGAAAAACATTTTAACAGCATTCTGCGGTGAATCACAAGCTCGCAACAAGTACACCTATTTCGCCAGCCAAGCTAAGAAGGAGGGTTTTGTGCAGATACAGGCGATCTTTGAAGAGACGGCCAACCAAGAGAAGGAACACGCCAAGCGGCTGTTTAAGTTTCTCGAAGGCGGCGAAGCGGAAGTGTGTGCTGTATTTCCGGCCGGCGTGATTGCTTCGACTGAAGAGAATCTCAAGGAAGCCGCAGACGGTGAAAACTACGAGACGACCGAAATGTACCCCGGTTTCGCTGAAACAGCGGAAAAAGAGGGCTTTAAGGAAATCGCCGCAGTGTTCCGTAAGATCGCGGTTGCTGAAGCCCGCCACCGCGACCGTTACATCAAGTTGCGTCAGAACATCCAGAACAACGAGGTTTTTCGCCGCGGCGAAAAGGTTCGTTGGATCTGCCGAAACTGTGGGTATGTCCATGAAGGTTTGGAGGCCCCCGGTACCTGTCCGGCCTGTGAGCATCCACAGGCCCATTTTGAGCTGGAAGCGGTGAACTACTAAAATACTCCCGGAGGGGACGGACAGCCGGGGTATTAACGATGCTTCGGCTGTCCTCTCTTGTTTTTCGGGAAATCGGGAATGGGAGAAAAATGTTAAAAGTGGTTTTGATAAGTTCAATCACTTCGTGTATAGTGAAAGTTAGTTGTGAAAGGGGATAAAACATGGAACGAGAAAACGCAATTACATTCAAAGGAAGCCCGCTGACATTGGTTGGCAATGAGGTTTCTGTCGGTCAGCCGGCACCGGATTTTATGGCGACCACAAATGATTTGTCGTCGTATAAACTTTCCGATGACAAGGGAAAAGTGGTTGTCATTGCCTCCGTCCCGTCGCTGGATACCGGCATTTGTGATAAAGAAACGCGAAAATTCAATGAATTAGCGGCTTCGCTGGGCGAAGATGTTGCCATCGTAACCATCAGCATGGATCTGCCGTTCGCCCAGTCGCGGTGGTGCGGTGCCGCTGGTGTCGAACAAGTCAAGACCGTTTCTGACTACAAAGGCGCTGACTTCGGCAATCATTACGGTCTGCTGATCAAGGAACTGCATCTGCTGGCCCGCGCCGTTCTGGTGGTTGACCAACAGGGGGCTATACAGTATTACCAATTGGTTCCCGAGGTGACCGAGGAACCCGATTATGATGCTGCGATCGAGGCGGCGAAAAAACTTCTTTAACTTTAGAATAAATTCAGAGGTGACAACATGAGAATGCTTGCGGATAATGTGTATGCTGTGGGTGTGCAGCACTGGGACCGGAGGTTGTTTGACGAACTGATCCCGCTGCCGGACGGTACCAGCTATAATGCCTATCTGGTCAAGGGGAGTGAAAAAACAGCGTTGCTGGATACGGTGGATCCGGAAAAAACCGAACGGCTGGTTGATCATTTGGTCAAGGCCGGCGCCGATAACATTGATTATATTGTCAGCCATCACGCCGAACAGGACCACTCCGGCAGCATCCCGGACATGTTGCTGATGTATCCGGACGCCAAGGTCGTAACGAATCCAAAGTGTGCCCAGATGCTGATCGAGCATCTGCACATCGAGCCCGAACAAATTATCGAGGTCGAAGAAGGTCAAACACTCGATTTGGGCGGAAAGACCCTGCAGTTTATTTACACGCCGTGGGTCCACTGGCCTGAGACGATGAGTACCTGGCTGGCGGAAGACCGCATTCTGTTCTCATGCGACTTTTTTGGTTCGCATATGGCCACCGGCGACCTGTTCGTCACCGATGAGCACAAAACGATAGAAGGCGCCAAACGCTATTACGGTGAGATCATGATGCCGTTTCGAAGTTCCATCCGGGGCAATCTCAAGAAACTTGAACCGCTGGACATTCGGATGATCGCACCCAGCCACGGCCCTGTCTGGAATAATCCGAGTTTAATAATGGATGCCTACGCAAAGTGGGTTGATGAGGATGCGGTTGTTCATAAGGTTGTCGTGCCGTATGTGTCCATGCATGGCAGCACCCAACAAATGGTCGAGTATTTTGTCGAGGCGTTGATTGACCGCGACATTCCCGTTCGCCAGTTCAATTTAACGGTGGCCGACATCGGTGAGATGGTGATTGAACTGGTGGATGCGGCAACAGTGGTTCTGGGGACCCCGACGGTCCTGGTCGGGGCGCATCCGTCAGCGATCTATTGTGCCGCACTGGTCAATGCCCTGCGGCCCAAAACCAAATTTGTCGGGATTATTGGTTCTTACGGCTGGGGCAGTAAGATGGTCGAGCAGATCACCGGCCTGCTGGGCAACATCAAGGCCCAGACACTGGAACCCGTTCTTGCCAAGGGCATGGCGAAAGAAGACGCCTACACGGCGCTGGATGATTTGGCGGATAATATTCTTGCCAAACACCAGCAATTGGGTATTGTATAAACAGGGAACAACAGACTTTTTTTGGAAAGGGAGACAGATGGCTGCGAAATTAGAAGTGTATAAATGTATGGCGTGCGGAAACATTGTAGAAGTACTTCACGGCGGAGACGGCGAACTGGTTTGTTGCGGCGAGCCGATGGTTAAGCTGGCAGAGAACACGACTGATGCGGCTAAAGAAAAGCACGTTCCGGTAATTGAGAAAATCGACGGCGGCTATAAAGTCACTGTCGGCTCCGTCCTGCACCCCATGGCTGACGACCATTACATCGAATGGATCGAACTGCTGGCTGACGGTAAGGCCTACCGACAGTTTCTCAGTCCAGGCGGCGAACCTGTCGCAACATTTTTCGTAGAAGCTGCGAGTGTAAGTGCGCGTGAATACTGCAATAAACACGGACTCTGGAAAGCCTAGCAAAAACGAAAACTGTTCTTGTAAGACGGAGGTACTGTATTATGATCAATAAGAAAGTTACAGATGCATTAAACGGTCAGATCAATGCCGAGACCTATTCGGCCTATCTGTATTGGTCGATGTCTGCGGTGCTGGAAGAGATGAACCTGCCCGGCTTTGCAAGCTGGATGCGGGTTCAGGCACAAGAGGAAATGAGCCATGCCATGAAGCTTTACAGCCACATCATTGAACGCGGCGGAAAAGTTGTGCTGACTGCGATCGATGCGCCGCCGACACAATGGGACAGTGTAAAAGCTGTTTTTGAAAACGGATTGGCACACGAACAAAAAGTGACCCGATTGATCAACGAACTGATGGATCTGGCAATGGCCGAAAAAGATCATGCCGCAAGTATGTTTTTACAATGGTTTGTTGCCGAGCAGGTCGAAGAAGAAGCGGCTGCAATGGACATTCTTGGTAAACTGGAAATCGCCGGCGGTACAGCCGGCGGTTTATATATGCTGGATAAGGAAATGGGTGCCCGGGTGTTTACGCCCCCGGCAGCCGCAGAATGAACACAGGAGAGACACGACAATGAGTATTACATTTAACGCTGATGAAATCTTTGAAATGGCTGAACAGATCGAAGGCAACGGGGCCAAGTTTTATCATGAAGCAGCCGGCAATACACCCGATGCGGACGTAAAGGAAATGCTGCTGGGTCTTGCGACGATGGAAGAGGGCCACCAGAAAACTTTCGCCGAAATGCGAAAAGAGCTGTCTGCCGAGGAAAAAGAGTCCAATACCTTTGATCCCAACAATGAGGTGGTTCAGTACCTGCAGACCATGGCCGATTTTCACGGTACCGAGGGCAAGGTCAGTCCGACCGAGAAACTGACCGGCAACGAATCGCTCCGAGAGATTCTCGAGATCGCGATACAGGCCGAGAAGAACTCAATCGCGTTTTACGTTGGCATCAAGGATATGGTATCCTCAAAGGCCGGTAAGAATAAGGTGCAGGCCATTATCATCGAAGAAATGGCACACGTTTCGACCATCGGTGGCAAACTTCAGGCACTGTAGTAAGCCGTATCTTCTCACGGAGCCGGTGTTGTGCGTCGCCGGTTCCGTGTTTTCAATTGCCCAACGGCTGAAACACCGCGTTTTGTAAGGATACATCCGCTATAATGGCACAGGCACAGGCAAAATCAACGTTACTCCGAAAGCAGCCCGCGATGCGAAAAGTGTTGCTCGCGGCGTTGCCGTGTGTGGCTGGTTCGGTTTATTATTTTGGCTGGCGGTCGCTGGTGATGATTCTGTTTTGCTGCGTCTGGGGATTCTTTGTCGAGTGGCTGTTTTGCCGCCATCGCAAGGAGCCGGTCAGCGAGGCAGTCTTTGTGACGGCGGTATTGTTTGCACTCGTGATGCCGCCGAGTGTTGGTTGGCATGTGCTGGCAGTCGGCATGGCGGTGGCGGTGGTCTTCTCCAAGGAAGTCTTCGGCGGTTTCGGCCGCAATATCTTCAATCCCGCATTGGCCGGACGCTGTTTTGTCTATGTGTGTTTTCCCGTTGCATTGACGGGTATCTGGTATCCGCCCGCGGACGGCTCGTGGGGCGGTTTGCAGCAATGGTCCACCGGCCGCGGAGTTGACGGAGTTGTCGCCGTCACCAGCGCTTCGCCGATGGCAAATTTGAAAGCAGGAAAACTGGTTTTAGTGCCTTCATCTACGCCTGATTTGGCAGACAACGTACCATTTGAGGTGGCAGAAGGCCGGGCGGAGAACATCAGCCGAATGGCTTTATTGAGAGGGCTCGCCTTGGGCCGAATCAGTGGAACGATGGGGGTAACCAGTGCCTTGCTGATTTTGATCGGCGGATTGTATTTGTTTTGGACCAAAACGGCCAGCCGGACAACGATTCTTTCAGTCATTATAACATATGCTCTCTTAAATGAGGTATTGTACTGGTGCGGTGTTGAGCCCGTTCCAGGCGCATGGCCCGCTGTTTTGGGCGGGGGCTTTTTGTTCGGGGCGTTCTTTATGGCCACCGATCCGGTCAGCTCGCCGCGGACGAATGAGGCAAAGATTTTCTACGGCATCATCATCGGTACCGGCACGCTGGTCATCCGCAACTTTTCGATCTTCAACGGTGGTCTGATGTTCTCGATTCTGCTGGGCAACATGTTTGCCCCGATTCTCGACACTGCCGTCAAGGCCTATAAAGACAAGCAAAAAGCTAAACGCATTGCAAAGGAGGCTGCATGAAAGACAAGCCCTTCTTTGCAGTGATCTATATGTTCGTGGTGACGGCGTTTTTCAGTGCCGTCCTGATTGGTTTTGCACGGCTGACGCGGGACAAAGTCGAAGCGAACCGGCAGATTGCTTTCGAGAAAGCAGTGCTGGAAGTATTCCCGGACATTGAAGCGAGGACAAATGCGCAGATCCATCAGATATTCACCGAACAGTTCGAGCAGGTTGTCGACAGTTATGTCTATCACAAAGATGGACAGGTCGTTGGCCATGCGGTTCCTGTTGAAGGGCAGGGCTATTGGGCACCGATTAAGGGCATTGTCGGCATCGCAGCAGATAAACAAACCATTACCGGAATAGCTTTTTATGAACAAAGCGAAACGCCGGGCTTGGGTGCCCGCATTGTCGAGCCGGATTTCCGCGATTCTTTTATCGGTAAGCAGCTTGCCGATGGTGACCGTCCGCTTGGCATTCGTCCGGCCGGCAGCACGCTGAAAAACAGCGAGATTCACTCGATTACCGGTGCGACACAAACCTGTGTCCGGCTGGAAAAGCTGATTAATGACGGGCTGGTCAAATGGCGGCAGGCCAATCAGGAGGGCACACAGCAATGACGCAGCTTGCCCCAGACAAAGAGATTGTGATTAACGGTCTGTGGAAAGATAACCCGATCTTCCGGCAGGTGCTGGGGATCTGCAGCACCTTAGCCGTGACCAATGTGGTGCTCAACACCGCAGTGATGTGTACCTCGCTGACGCTGGTGACGGCCGCCAGTTGCCTGACGGTGTCGTTGCTGCGGCATTGGACGCCGCGGAATATCCGCATGATGGTCCAGACGCTGATCATCGCGTTCTACGTCATCATTGTGGATTTGATTCTCAAGGCGTACTGGCCCGAAATGAGCAACCAACTCGGGCCGTATGTGGGGCTGATCATCACCAACTGCATCATCATGGGCCGTTGCGAGGCGTTTGCCGGGTCGAATCCGCCGGTGTCGTCGTTCTGGGACGGCCTGTTCAGTGGGCTGGGCTATTCGCTGATCCTGCTGGGGATATCCGTGATGCGTGAACTGCTGGGCATGGGGACGGTTCTCGGCTTTGCGATGCCGTATTTTTCGAACCCGGATTACTGGGACAAATGGATCATTATGGTCATGCCGCCGGGGGCGTTCTTTGCGCTGGCGTGCATGATCTGGCTGTGCCGGTCCATTAAACCGAAGGAGGTCAAAAAATGAACAGTTTCGGTTACGAAATCTGGCTGGCAATGGTAACCTGCTTTGCGGCGGTGTTTACCCAGAACATCCTGCTGACAACGTTTCTGGGGATGTGCCCGTTTACGAGTGTCTCCCGCGAGGTCAAAACCGCCGCCGGACTCGGTGGGGCGGTCGTGTTTGTGATGACCTGCACCACCGCGATCAACTATTGGGCGTATAAACTGCTCATTTATCTGGATCTGGAATTTTTCCGGTTCATCCTGTTTATTATCATCATTGCGGCGTTCGTGCAGTTTGTCGAGATGGTGATCGACCGCTATTCGCCGAAATTGTATCAGAGTCTCGGTATTTTTCTGCCGCTGATTACGGTCAATTGTGCGATTCTTGGTGCCTCGCTGTTTATGGTGATCCGTGAATATCACTTTATCCAGACCATCGGCTACGGCTTCGGGGCCGGACTGGGCTGGATGCTGGCGATTCTGGCGATGGCGGGCATCCGCACCCGGCTCAATGAATCCCGCGTGCCCGAAGGCCTCCGCGGCCCCGGCATCACGCTGATCATCGCCGGCCTGATGGCCCTGGCCTTTATCGGCTTTACCGGAGTTTTGAGTTAAGACACGGCTATGGTGATAGATTTTCTTTTGACAGTATTGATTATCAGTTCCATCGGTGCTGCACTTGCGCTGGTGCTGGTGCTGTGTGAAAAGTATGTGGTCAACTACGGCCCGTGTAAGGTTACGATTAACAACGAGCGTGAACTGGATATCCAGGGTGGAAGCCCCTTGTTAACCGTCCTGCGGGACGAAAAGATCTTTATCCCCAGTGCCTGCGGCGGGCGGGGTACCTGTGGGGTGTGCAAATGTATCATCAAGACCGGCGGCGGGCCTGTGCTGCCGACGGAAACGCCGTTCCTGACCAAAGAGGAGCAGGCCGCTGATGTCCGTCTGTCCTGTCAGGTCAAGGTGCGAAATGACATTGATATCGAGATTCCCGAAGAACTGTTCAATATCCGTGAGTACGAGACGGTTTGCACCGAGATTGAGGAGTTGACCTACGATATGCGACGGTTCCGGTTTGAACTGAAGGAACCGCCGATGATCAAGTTTACCGCCGGTCAGTTTATACAGTTGCTGTGCCCGAAGTACAAGGGCAGCAGCGAGGAAGTCTATCGGGCCTATTCCATCGCCTCCGATCCGCAGCAAAATAATTTTATCGATCTGATTATTCGGTTAGTGCCCAACGGCATCTGCACCACATGGTGTTTTGACTATCTCAAGGAAGGCGATGCGGTCAAACTCAACGGTCCCTACGGCGACTTCCGCCTTAGCGACTCCGACGCACCGATGATCTTTGTTGCCGGCGGCAGCGGCATGGCCCCGTTTGTGTCGATTCTTTCCGAGATGCAAAATACAAACAGCACCCGGCGGGCGAGGTACTTCTTCGGCGGTAATACGACTAAAGATTTGTGTATGGCCGAGGAGATGAAAGCGTTTGAGGATGTCTTAGAGGGCTTTGAGTTTATTCCGGTCGTGGCCACTCCCGAAGAAGGCAGCAACTGGACGGGTGAGGTCGGCTTGGTGACCGAGGCGGTGCAGCGTGCCTATCCGGATTTGAGCGGATATGAAGGGTACCTGTGCGGAAGTCCGGGCATGATCGATGCGGCGGCAAAGGTTTTTACAGGCCTGGGAATGTCGGAAGATAAAATCTATTATGATAAGTTTGCCTAACGGTCGGGAGGATTGAATATGAAACAGTCGCCTCGTGACAGAAAACTGGAAGAAGTGCTTCGCTCGACCAAGCTGGTTGCCGGGGGCTTTATGGGTACTGACACGCGACATCCCATCGAGATCATCGAACAGGATGTCATCGAGTTGGGCAGACTGGGCCTGACCGCCGGGCAGGTCGCCGAGCGCATGGCCCAACTGACCGAACTGGCCAAACCCCGACTGGGTAACTGGATCGATCACGCAACATTGAAGCTGCGCATCAAAAGCGAAGATTACAAAGGGACGCTGGTGTGTCCGTGGCCGCACCCGGGCCGTTTCGAAAAACGCATCACCACGGTCGAGCACGCCGAAACCGGCAAGCAGATCAGCTGGACGGACCTGAACATCCACATGATCGCCGAACACGGATTTTTCGAGGGCAAAGGCGCCTTTTTCAGGCTTGAACCGACGGAAATCGTCAATATTTTATTTGAAGACTTGACCTGATAGGTGGACGTGGGATAATACGGCCTTAAACGGTCAATAATGCAATTGTATAACCAAAGAGTGAAAGGAACAACCATGAAGTACAAATGTGTCTTATGCGGCTATATTTATGACCCCGAAACGGGCGATCCGGATAGCGGGATTGATCCCGGCACCTCATTCGATGATCTTCCCGATGATTGGGTGTGCCCCGAATGCGGTGCCGGCAAAGACGATTTTGAGCCGGTAAACGACTAAGTTTGTCTTTAAACAGCCCTGTCTTTCGAGAAAACGCAGGGCTGTTTGTTCTATTACGGGCCTGCGACCATGAAGAAAATTGAAGCGACAATCCAAAAGCAGGATATGTTGTGTATTGAGGCCGCGGCAGGGCCGACAGGGTTTGCGGTCTTTGGTGCTTCGGGAGATCTGGCCTATCGCAAGCTCTATCCATCTCTCTATGAATTATATCGCCGCGACCTGATGAGCGACCATTTTTACGTCTTAGGATGCGGCCGCAGCGAGTACACTGAGCAGAATTTTCAGGACAGTGTTGAAAAATCGCTGCGGCAAGACCTCGATACATTCGATGAGGCAAAGCTGAAAGCATTTGTGAAGCATTTTTCCTATGTCAGTGGCTCTTATGAGGATGAGGCGTTTTATCAAGAAATCTGTGAAAATCTGCTCAATCTGGATGAACGCTTTGATGTCAGCGGTGCGCGGATATTCTATTTATCGGTGCCGCCGTTTTTGTATGAGACGGTTGTTGAAAAGATAGGCCAGATGAAGCTCCAGTGTCCGGCGATTTCCGGACGACTCCAGCAGGTGCGTCTGGTGGTCGAAAAACCATTCGGCAGGGATCTGGCAAGCGCTAGGCAACTGGATGATGTGCTCCATCGGTATTTTCAGGAATCCCAGATATATCGCATCGACCACTATCTCGGCAAGGAAACGGTGCAGAATCTGCTTATTTTCCGTTTTGCGAATAGTATCTTTGAGCCGCTTTGGAACCGAAATTACATCGACCATGTCCAGATTAGCGTGGCCGAACAGGTGGGGGTCGAGCACCGGGCGGGCTATTATGACAGAAGCGGCGCGCTGCGGGATATGTTCCAGAACCATCTGCTGCAAATGCTGGCGCTGGTGGCGATGGAGGCGCCGGTTTCCTTTGAGGCCGACCGTATCCGTGATGAAAAAGTTAAACTTCTTCGATCTGTCCGGCCGCTATCTGCGGCTGATGTTGATAAGTATTTTATTCGGGCACAATATACTCACGGTGTTATCGATGACAAATCCGTCCCCGGCTACCGTCAAGAAGCGGACGTGCCGGCGGATTCAATCACCGAAACATTTGTCGCCGCCAAGCTGTTTATTGATAACTGGCGGTGGAAGGATGTGCCGTTCTATCTGCGAACCGGTAAGCGACTCAAACGAAAATTGACCGAGATTGTGATCACCTTCAAAAGCGTTCCGCACTCCATGTTCCAAATGGAGGGCCTGGATGACTTGCCGCCCAATGTATTGCGGTTTCAAATCCAGCCGCAGGAGGGGATGTATCTGAGTTTGCAGGCCAAACGCCCCGGCTCCAAAATCTGCATGAGCACACTGGAGATGGCGATTGATTATCAGGAAGTCTTCGGCGTTAAAATGCCCGAGGCCTACCAGCGGTTGCTGCTGGACTGCATGCTCGGCGATCAGACGCTGTTTACGCACCATGACAGCATATTGGCCTCGTGGGAAATCCTTATGCCGGTTCTGGAATCGTGGAGTCAGGAAAAGGAGATTGCTTCTTATCCGGCCGACAGTGAGGGACCGGACAGCCAGGCCACACTTTGGCCGGATTCCGCTTGCGGCTGGTCTCAACTGTAAGGATGGAGTTTGATCTTTAAAATAAAAAGCCCCGAAGAGTAACTCATCGGGGCTTTGGGTTTATGTTTTCCGCGTCTGTGTTTTACGCTTCGATGCTGTCGACAATCACTTGCAGGTATTTCTGACGGTGCCCGATACGTTTGCTGCTGTTCTTGCGGCGGCGGAAGTGGGCCCCGAGCAGTTTGGGACCGCTGACGACAGCGTCCGCAGCACTGACCTTAAAGCTGGCGACAACCTTTGCGCCATCCAGATAGGGCGTCCCTACCTGAACCTTTTTACCGTCCGAAACAAACAATACTTTATCCAGTTCGATGGTCTTGGCATCAGCGGCAACCTCGGTCAGTTCAATATTAATGACATCACCCTGTGATACTTTATACTGTTTACCACCCTGTTCAATGATTGCGTACATTTACGACTCCTGAGAGTTTATTTAAGGTTTTAAATGTCGATTTCTTTAGAATTTAGAATAGAGCATTCTATGGACATATGGTTATTTTGTAAAGAGTTTTTTGAAGTTTGTCAAAATATTTTATAACTATTCTCCCAAAATGCACTTATGATGATTTCAGGGGGTGTTCGCTTAAGATAGTGTGCATCCGTGCCTCATCACATAACTCCAGAACTGTTGCCAGCGGCCCGTTGTTAACTTTAATGTTCGCAATGCAAGAACACAACTGGCGCCATCCTCTTTCC
>Ga0224495_10001027_pt1 | contig 20687 bp, 27 predicted proteins | sample SF_Jul11_sed_USG_FD_168128 | JGI IMG/M metagenome (GOLD analysis project Ga0224495, IMG submission 168128) | Sediment microbial communities from San Francisco Bay, California, United States - SF_Jul11_sed_USGS_4_1 | ecosystem: Environmental > Aquatic > Marine > Sediment | place: USA: California...
ATCTGCTCTCCGCTCATCCATTTCACAATACTGTCGAGTTGCTTTGAATCTATTTTCTTCGCTTCCTTTATATCCAGTTCGGGATTGCTATACTTCATTATCTCGTATTTCAACGTCCCGAGCAGACCGGAAAAGGTGTTCTCGTCCTCAGCTGATAGCGGTTGGAAGACTTTACGGACAAACTTCAAAACTGCCAAATGTGCTTGCTTAAGAGCAGCATTCCCCTTACTGGCGGGAGTCACCCACACTACCCTGCGGTCAACCCTGTCTCTTGTCCTTTTGACCAGACCAACTTTGACCATGCGGTCGACTATCATACTGATGCTATTTGCGCTATGTACCAACCACTCGGCGATATCAGTTACCCTTGCAGAACCGCCCGCGTAGTTCAAAACCACAAGCACTGAGTACTGTTCCACGGTAAGCCCGTACTCCCCACATATTTGGTCCTGGCACTGCTTAAGTAGATTATAGGTTTGGTACACCTGGCGCCACGATTTCAAAACTGCCAGTGAAGGTCTAACATCTGCCATTATATCTAACCTCCCTTGATTATTTCATTCGGACTTTGCTCATTGGTACAGTATATATTATCCAAAATGCTTTCCATCTGCAACCTGCTCACCGCCCTCTTATTTGCCCAAAAAGTGAGGAGGCACTCAGGCCAAGCCGATCCGATATTCAGAGGAAGAGCGAGGTGAGCCAAACTAGTCGATCCTGCTCCCAGCCGTTGATATGACCTAGACAGAATAACCATAAACATATCTCAAGCAATAAGTGCAGAATTATTGAGCAACCTAGGTAAAACTCTGAATATCTTACGTCTTTTTGACTAGAGACTTCATCTTTTCTTTAAGCTTTGGGTCATTCAGTTGTTTATCTGTGTAGCCATGCACTTCCTTAACATGCTTCGAGGCATTTTTCCACATCTCCTCAAACGTTTCGCCCCGAGCTACATAGGGACAGTCAACTCCTGAATCTCGACACGCTAATGTGTATGCCATTTCTTGCCCTCCTCACTTTATGGTAGTTCAATCTTAGCTAGCTGCTCATGAAAAAGTCATAAAATTGGCCGTCAAAAGATTACAAACTTATGACATTTCAAACTACCAGAAGTACCCGAAGTTTTCCCTATTTTTATTGCCTATATTACGCCGAATGCATGTTGCCAATAACTGCTTGTTTCAGGTGTCAACCGTTCAAATAAAGCGAGCCCTATTAGGCGCCTATGATTTCATAGTTTTGCAATATTTTTGCCTGCAATTTTATGACTTTTTCAGCAACAAAGCTCTATACTTGTAATAATATTGGAAAACGAGATACGAAGTTGTTTAGGGCATCCCGGCCGGCCCGCCTGCTGAGAGACAGTAAAATAGACCTCTCGTGAGGAGGTGAAGCATGTTAGTGTCGATAGCGGATCGCCGGGGTAATAGGAGGTGAACTATCACAAATATTATCCAGGCCAACGCTTTAGCTAAGGTCTTTCCCGGTGGTGTCAAAGCTGTCGATGTAATCGATTTCCTAGTAAGAGAAGGAGAAATCTTCGGCTTTCTCGGTCCAAACGGTGCCGGCAAGACTACAACCATCAAAATGTTGAACACCCTTCTGAGGCCGACTTCCGGCACAGCCATGGTTGCTGGATTCGATGTGTCAACGAGTCCAGCCGATGTCCGTAGGAATATCGGCTACGTCGCCCAAGACGTCGGTGTCGATGAACATGCAACAGGAAGAGAGAACCTGACGCTCTACGGTCACTTCTATAGGCTCGACAATAAGACAATCAAACAGAGGATCAAAGAGATATTTGAACTGGTGGATTTGACCGGATACGAAGACAAGATGGTATCCAGCTATTCTGGCGGTATGCGCAAGCGTCTCGACATTGCCATGGGTCTCATCCACCAGCCAAAAATCATATTCCTTGACGAGCCCACAGTTGGCCTTGATCCACAGACCAGAGCCCGCATTTGGGACTATATTCGTAAGCTGGCCAAGTCTATGAATGTTACGATATTCCTGACCACCCACTACATGGAAGAGGCCGACCAGTTGGCCGATAGATTGGCCATAATAGATATGGGCAAGATCATAACAAGTGGCACACCGGAAGAACTGAAAAGATCCATAGGTGGGGATGTGGTGACTCTCTCTCCGTGTGCCGTCAAGACTGCAGAATGCCAAGAGTTTCTCCAGCGCACCAAATCAGTGTTGTCTAACAAACCGTTCGTAGTCGGTATGCAGGAAACCGATACCACACTGGCGGTGTACGTACAAAACGGCGAATCGGCGGCACCGAACATTATGCGTATCCTTGCGAGTGAGGGCATAGAGGTCCAAACTCTGTCTGTCTCTCGCCCATCTCTGGATGACGTTTTTCTGAAATATACCGGCCGCAACATACGTCCCCAAGAAGGGGCTCCTACCACCTATACCGAAGTCGCCCGCAGGCGGTCAAGGAGATAAAGATGGACATGTTATCTGACGTCTACTACCAGACTATGCGTGATCTCAGGTCCCGCTTCAGAATGCCTGTCTGGATCTTCTTGAGTCTCTTTCAGCCTATAGTATGGCTTCTTCTGTTCACCCAGATTTTCCAGTCTCTCTCACAGCTTCCTCAGTTAGGAACGGTAAGCTATCTGCAGTTTTTTGCGCCGGGTGTGGTGGTGATGACCGTTATTTTCGGCTCGGCCTGGGCGGGAATGGGAATGCTCCAAGATATTGATATGGGCATACTTTCAAAAATGCTGGCGACCCCGGTCACACGCCCGTCAATCATTATCGGTCGAGTGATATCAGCAATGGTAATGCTGGTTATTCAGGCGCTACTAATATTTATCATTGCTGTCATTATGGGTGTGAAGATAACAACTGGAGTTCCCGGCGTCTTGCTTTCTATAGTCATCATCTCACTGCTTGGGCTCGGCCTGGCTGCTCTGTCAAACGGTCTGGCTTTGCTCCTGAGGAGACAGGAGCCGCTCATCGCTGTGATTAACTTCATTGCCTTGCCCTCGGTGTTTCTCTCATCAGCCATGATGCCAGCCCAGCTTCTGCCAGCATGGTTGAATACGCTGAGACATTTCAATCCGGTCGACTATGCCGTCGTCGGCGTCCGCAACCTGATTCTCCAGGGGTACGTCTGGTCCGATCTACGGACATGTCTCTTGGTATTGCTTGCCTGGGCCGCAGCCGGAATAACCTTCGGGGCCCTGATGTTTCGCTACAAAGCGGAGTAGTCCGATGCGAGCTCGCAAGTGTTACGAAGCAAGTCAAACATGTCTAACGAAAAACTCAACTCCGTTCGATATACCCATTCAAAGAAAAGGCTACGTTCTTCACAGAGCGTAGCCTTTGCCCTCAGTATAGCTATACCCGCAGTGAAACAGTGATGCGCACCGGCGTCCATTAGCCTGTCAAATCTCTGTGCCACGGCTTCCTGAGGTCACCACAAAAGGTGAGTACATAAATCAGGCTTAGTGCGATGGCGATCTGTTCCTAGCCAAAAAGGGGCGACATCTAAGCTGCGAAACTTGCACAGAAAGTTGAAATCAAACAGCCTGAAAGGTCGTCATCCCAGATACCCTATCAACTCACGACTGTGACTCGGATGGCGCAGCTTGGCCAGCGCTTCTTTTTCAATCTGACGTATTCGCTCCTTTGTGAGACCTAGCTCTGTGCCAACCTCTGCCAGGGTCCGACTGTACTCATCACCCAGGCCAAACCTCAACTCGATTACGCGTCGTTCTCGGGGTGTCAGCCAACCCAATGTTTTGCCCAGTTCTTCCTTGAGCAGGTTCGCAGCAGACTGCTCCTCGGGCTGCGGAATCGCTTGGTCTGCGATTAAATCACCGAGTTGGCCTCCATCTTCTCCTACGGGTGTCTCAAAAGAAACGGAACCACTGGAACTGAGCTTAATCAGGGATCCTATCTTTTTGGACGGAAGCCCAGTCTCAGAGGCTAGTTCCTTCTCGAGCGGCTGGCGGCCGAGCTTCTGCGCTAGGTCTCGTCTTACCCGTGACAGCTTGGTCAATTCCTCGACCACATGTCCTGGCAAGCGCACCATGCGTGACTGGTCATCGACTGCCCTGTTGATTGCCTGCAAGATCCAAGGAATAGCGTAGGTACTGAACCTACAACCCCTGCGATGGTCGAACTTATGTACCGCCTGGATTAACCCGACATTGCCTTCTTGGATGAGGTCAGAGAGAGGCACGCCCCAGCCAATACGTCGCTTGGCCACGCTTATCACGAGGCGCAAATTAGCTTGAGTCATCTGGCTGGCTGCCTGTCGTGCCCTTTCTCTTATTTGCTCAAAGTGCCTGACAATTTCTGAAGAATGCACTTCCAGTGTCTCATGGAATTCCGGTGACTGAAGCATTTCTCCGAATTCCGCCAGTGAACCTTCCCGGCCTGCCTGTTCCACGATATGCCAAGGTATCAGCCGGGTATCCAGCGACAATTCGATCATACTCTTCTCAACTCTCGTTTTGTCTACTCCAGTGATTTCACCTATAGCACCAGATAACTGCGGGTCGATACTGCCGTCTAATGCGCCACGTAGCTTTGGGTGCGATACCTTCTCCCCTATAGTTAGGTGAGCAGGAAGCCCAATATACCGGTAAAGTGCCTCAAACAGCGACCCTGCCTGATTGAGGCGCTTCCCCAATACCGACAACAAATCGATATCCGAAGGACGACCGCCGTGCTCCGCAATCCACTCCTCTTCAAGTCCCAGAAGATGCTTGCCATCCTCTATCCGGCTGGCCAGCATTTTTGTCTCCTCGGCACTGAGAAGCTGAGTCTGCCCCACCTCGTCCATGTATAAATTCAACAGGTCTTCACTGAGTTCAGAATCCCGCCTAGGAGTGGCAAAATCAATCTGGGAGAATTCCTCCTGCCCATCGTCATCCTCACCAGCCGAATACAATTCCTCGTCCTCACAGGAAGACTGTTCTCTGTCTTTAACTTTTTCTAAAACCGCTATCATTTTCAGCCTCCTTTACATTTTTCGTTCGTACATCTGCATGTTTCACGCAAAGTCATTATAGGTAAAGAGGCAACCCTTGTATGTGACTTTTGTCCCTTACAGGCAGGGCAATCTAACAGGCAAGCATGAACTACTGAGAAATCGGTAGGAAAGACGATGAAAAAACTATATAAGAGAACTTAATTGGTCTCTATCGCTATTCAATACTTATCTCAAAAGGGCAACTGATGGCTCCGGTAGCACAAACGGCTTCGCAGTCCGTACACCAGTCGCACTCCACTGTTTCGATAATGTTGATGCTCTTGTCAACCATCGTTAGAGCGCCGCAGTGGCACACGATGACGCATAGCCCACACCCGTCGCACTTCTCTCTGTCTATACCCGGCATTTCAGCCACGTTTTTCAGTCTCCATGTCGGTTATTTTAGAAAGTAGAGATGCAACCTGTCTGTGATTTTTGTCTCAAGACGACACCTCCATCACTCTCTTGAGAGCTTCTTTATCAGTAATTACTATGCGATTGCGATCCACTTTGATCGCCCCTTCTTCCTCTAATGCCTTTAGCGACCTGCCCACTACCTCCCTAGCAGTACCCGCCATAGCTGCCATTTCTTGCTGTGTGAGCCTTGGTCCGCGGCCCATTTGGCCTCCTCCGACTTGCTCAAAGAGTATCTTGGCTACCCTGCCTATGACATGCTTGAAAGACAGGTCCTCAACCAGCGACACGAGGTGACGTACCCGGCTTGCCAGCACGTTAATTACATTCAATACTACCCGCGGATGGTTCCGTAGGATAGCTTCTATGTCATTTTTCTTTATACCGTAAAGAAGGACTGGCCCCATCGCCCGAGCACTGGCGGGATTCGGGCCACCGTCAAAGATAGAAACATCATTGAAGGACTCGCCGGGCCGCACGATGCTCAAGATTTGCTCCTTGCCTTCAGCCGATGTCTTAAACACTTTCACCGCCCCCGAAGCGACAAAATACAGATCCGTAGCCGATTCACCCTCCAGCAAGACCATTTCTCCTCTCTCAGCACTTTTCTCAAAGACGAGCTTGTCGATTGACTCAATTTCAGCAAGGTCGAGACCGGAGAAGTATAAGACGTTCTTCAGAAAGTCCAGTTGAACTGTCATATTTTATATCCCGCCAGGCAGCAAAATCTGCTTTTTAAACACTTTTCTTGCCATGAAACAGTTCACTTCCGGCACCGGGGTATACTATACGCTTTGATGCGGGAGTAGATGCAGCGACCTCGGGCCATATTCCACTCTGCGGCTCCGGTCCTTCAAGTGTTATTCCTGATGGCGCCCCATCTCTCATCTCAGGTTCTTTTCTGATGTCAACCCTCGCCACATTGTGTGAGAATTCGATAGGGATGCCGTTTGGGTCATGGGCGTAAATCGAGTGAATGAATCCGTGGTCAATAACATCTGATACGGAAAAACCCGCGGCCTCTAGCCTAGCCTTCAGCGACCACAGGTCATCTTCTTTTTCAACGCCGAAAGAGACATGGTCGAAGATGAAAGGGCCTTTAACCGGGCGTCCATGGTCCTTCTTGGCTACGGGCTTAACCCCAGTCCACTCAAAGAAGGCGATGAGGTCGGTCTCAGAAATCTCAAAGAAATAGTGTCGGTATCCCGGCTGCCCCAATCCAGCGACCAGCCGCATACCCAGCAGGTCCCTCCAAAAACGTATGGTCTTGTCCATATCCCCCGTAGCCATAGCCAGGTGGTTCACGCCATTAAACTTAAACATCTATAGGCTCCTCCTTCCGCCGCGGTGCAGCTAGATCCCGCTCCTGAGCTTGTTAGCCATATATGTCAGCTCGCTGAGATGCCTCTTTTCCTCGCTGGTTATCACGTCTACGATTCCCTGATCGTGTCTGGGCATCATGCCCCTCATCTCCGAATAGAACAGAATAGAGTCTTTCTCAAAACTGATGCCAATTTCTACAGCTTCCACATCTGTAATCGATTTTCTCCTCAAGACAGTCTGTGCTTGTTCCCCAGCGAAGATACTGGATTGGGCTAGGTCCCTGATATACTGGTAGTGTTCCCCAGTATATTTCTGGTTAGGTCGATAGCCACCAAGTTGTGACAGCATATCATGGAAGGTATTCTCATGTTCCTTCTCCCGGGCAGCAAGTCTGGCAAAAACGTCCCCTATCTCTTTGTTTCTATTAAGTCGAGCTGCAACCTCGTAGAAGAAGCGTCCGTTCTTCTCGATCTCGATTGCCAATTCCAGAAACTCCTTACCGATTGATATTTCAGACATCCCCTACCTCCTTAGACTTTTTGCCTTGCCCATGGGAGTGATGCTCGGCCGAAGACGACTCACAGCATCCTGGCTCTCCCAGATGACCACAACAGTTCTGTCTTCGCCAAATCTTTATAAAGTTATTGCGAAATACTAGCTTCAGTTTCCTTCCCAGAGGCATAGGTACTGACATATTGGTGAAAAACGCTTTTGCTGTTGGCATATTACAACCTCCTGAAAATATTCCCTATCCTTCGACCCTAGGTAACGCCGCCTATCCCTTCATTTATTGTACCCGTCTAGGGTTTTTAACATAACTGGAAATCCCATTACTTTTCCATACTAGAGCTCGTTTACATAAATTCAGCGAGGACCTTTCCCACCCGAGCGGGCTCAACGGCCTGATTCACTAGTGGCCCCTTGCTTAGCGGCGGCAGCTGCTCCTCATAAGTCAGTGATTTGACCTGATAGATAACACCAATAGGTATGCGGTCTCCCCATTCAAGTGCCCTTTCCAGTGCTGCCTTCTTGTCGCCGGGGTCATACCTTTCGTCTTCGAGCTTATATACCCGTTCCTTATACCACTGGAAGGTGTTCCTATGGTTGAATGAGATGCAGGGCTGCAGGATATCGATGAGCGCGAATCCTCGATGCGCAATGCCCTTTTTGATAAGGTTGGCAAGGTGCTCAACGTCCCCGGCAAAGCCTCTACCGACGAAACTGGCACCGCTGACGATCGCCAGCGCGATAGGATTTACCGGGTTAGCCGCCCCGTAGGGCGTCGTCTTGGTAACAAAACCGACATCACTGGTTGGGGATGCCTGTCCCTTGGTCAGCCCGTAGACCTGATTATCGTGTACCAGATAGGTAATATCATGGTTGCGACGGGCAGCATGGAGAAAATGGTTGCCTCCCTCGCCGTAGGCGTCCCCATCGCCACTGACAGCGACGACTGTCAACTCAGAATTGGCAATCTTGGCGCCTACGGCTGGTGGAATCGGTCTGCCGTGCAGAGAGTTGAACACGTTGCCTCTGGTATAGTGAGGCAACTTGCCAGCCTGGCCGATACCGGATACTAATAAGACATGACGGGGTTCAATCCCCATCTCAATCAGTGCCCTGTTTAATGCCTCCAATATGCCGAAGTTGCCGCAACCGGGGCACCACGCCGGCTTAAGTCCCGCATAATCGGACACTGTAACCATCCTTAGCACCCTTCCTTTTTGACTGCTTGGGCGATATAGGCTGGTGTAAAGGGTCGCCCATCGTATTTCAGGATTCGATGGCTGACATCATATCCTGTTTCTGCTTTGATAAGGCGGGCAAGCTGCCCGGTAGCATTGTTCTCGATGGCGTAGGTATTTGGAGTCTTACTCACAGCATCGGCCACCGCCTTTGCCGGGAACGGCCATAATTCACTGAGATGAAGCATATTGATCCTGACGTCTTCCCTGCGCAGCATATCCACTGCTTCATGGATAGCTCCATAGGTGCTGCCCCAGCCGATAAGGGTCGTCTCTGCCCCTCGGGAACCGTATTTGTGTGGCTTGCCGATCTCTTTTTTCAGTGGAAGAATCTTCCGCAATCTCTTCTGCACCTGCGCCGTCCTTTCTCCGGCATCTTCCGTGAGGTGTCCTTCCTCATCATGCTCATCGCAATCGGTGACCACCAGCGCCTGACCTAGACCGGGAAAGGCTCGGGGAGAAATACCAGACTTCGTTACCCTGTGTCTCATGTACTCCGAGGGGTCATCCTCTTTCTCTGAAAACAACATGCCGCGGTCGATTGTTACCTTCGAGAGGTCTATCGGGTCAACCGTAGCATGGGAGCTTGCCAGATGCTGGTCGGTTAAAACGATAACCGGCAGCTGATATCTGTCTGCCCAGTTAAAAGCTTTGACCGTTGCCCAGAAGGCATCTTCAATGGTAGCCGGTGCCAGGATAGCTCTGGGAAAATCGCCGTGGTGGGCATGAAGCACAAACTGAAGGTCGCCCTGCTCAGTTCGGGTGGGCAGACCTACGGCTGGACCCGGTCGCTGCCCGTCAATTATCACTATCGGTGTCTCAGTAATGCCCGCCAGCCCTATGCCTTCCACCATGAGGCAAAGGCCGCTGCCGGAGGTGGCAGTCATGGCCCTGACACCAGCATAGGCAGCCCCGATAGCCATGTTGATGGCGGCGATCTCGTCCTCGGCATGAACCATTACAAGGTCGAATTCCTTTGATTTGGCTGCCATATATTCCATGATAGAGCTGGCAGGGGTCATAGGATAGGCAGCCATGAATTTGCATCCGGCGGCAATGGCGCCCAGAGATATTGCCTCATTGCCGGTGAGCAACATTCTCTTAGGCTCAGAGAGCGGCTTGATCTTACGTAAGTTGCCATTGTGCTCAGACCGGACATAGTCGTATCCTGCCTTCGCCGCTGCAATGTTCTTATCGCCAACTTCACCTTTCCCGAAGTGGTCCGTCAGAACTGTGTTTAACATGTCAAGATCATAATTCACCGCAGCCAGGGCAGCACCGAGGGCGACGGTATTGAGCATGAGCTTATCTCCGGCCTTTTCTTCGGCCAGCTTCTCCAGTGGTACGCTGACAAGGCTGCCGTTATTACCGCTGACTCCCTTTATTTTTTCGCCATCAAAAATGATAATGCCTTGAGTAACCATCTTCGGTTGGTGCAATTCGATACTAGCCATGTTAAAGGCAATCAGTATGTCCACGTCCTCAGCAATGGCATTTACCTTGTGGTCACTGACTCTAACGCGAAAGAAGTTATGGCCGCCTCTTATTCTTGACTCGTAATCCTGGTCAGCGAAAATGTGATAGCCGCCGCGGGCAAAGACTTTGGCCAGCAGGAACCCTACCGACTGCACTCCCTGCCCAGCTTCTCCTCCAACCATAAAATTGAAGTCAATTGGCACCGGTCATCTCCGTACCCTATGCACCTATTGCCCGTGTTTTTGAATGACCTCATCCACCCACTTCATAGCAGCAATCATAGTGGGGAAACCCACTGTGGTGAATGCCAGAAGTACAGCGTGGCGGAGCTCATTAGTGGTTGCGCCTTCTGCAAGCGCTCGCCGGGCGTGTGACCTTACCCCACCCTCCGAACCCAAGCCTATGGCAATGCCCAGCTTCACTAGTCGCCTTGTCTTTTCGTCCAGCGGACCCCAACCATGGCATTTGACAGCCAACTCATCATAGGCTGTGGCTATCTCAGGATATTCCCGCTGGAATTCTTTGTAAATACTTGGCAAATATGTCATCACCTACCTCCTTTCTCGTTACTTTCAAGGCCTGTGCCGACCAGCCCAAGAAGACTGTCGCCGAAATGGCATCTGCTATCTGTTCCATTCCTGCACAACTCCTGCCAGTATTGACAGGGAGCAGAGCTATTCACACTTCATTTGGCTGCTTTGACAGCCTTTTTCTTGGCTGATACGGCAATTTTCTTCGGTTTTATCTTGGTTGATTTAGGGAGCGCAACCTCGAGAACCCCGTCTTCAAAGCTGGCTTTGATCTTATCAACATCTACGGTAGATGGCAGAGGGATCGAGCGAAAGAAGCTGCCATAGGTGCGCTCGCATCGGTAGTAGTCCTCATCCTTAACCTCAGTCTCGGTCTTCTTTTCTCCCCTGATAGATAATGTGTCGCCAACCACCGAGACATTGATATCCTCCTCCTTCATCCCCGGCAGCTCTGCCTTGACGACGAACTTGTCATCTTTCTCGAAGACGTCTACCGCTGGCATCCAGGCTTTTTCCTCGACGGGCAATCGCCACAATCGTCCTCCGAACAAATCATTAGCGCGCCGCTCCCATTCTTCCAACTCTTTGAGTGGCCTCCACGGGGTGACTCCCCACCTGGGTCTCCATATCTCCATGGTCGTAGCGTCCTCCTTTCTTACTTATTACGATTCAGACTCTGCTCCCTGGCAATGCTGGCAGGCAGAATATGTTTATGTTCGTTGTCTGCTCCCAGTTATTCCTTTCTGGCCTAAATGCCCGATATACACCCAGGCGCTCTGATCATTAGTACGGGAACGCAGCTACTTCTGAGAACTTTGTCAGCTACACTGCCATACGCCCACCGGCTTGGACCAGACCGACCGTGGCTCGCCATAACAATCAGGTCACACTCAGCCTGCCTTGCGTAGCCGACTATTGCCTCGGCAGGCTTCCAAAGAAGTACCTCTGTGCTTACTTTGATTCCCTTGGCTGCCATTGTTTCAGCTATTCTGTCAAGATACCTTTGTGCTTGCTTTTCTTTCTTGCCAAATGCTTCTGGCACGAGTTGTTTGGATGGCGGCTGGATGGCGGCCCCCCAGCCACCACCTGAAAGAACAAATGGCTCGGCTGCGCCCTCAACCGCTCTGTAGCCTTGAACACGCTCAGTGACGCTGATTAGGATGACTTCTCCTGTGTTGCAGCCTTTAGCCAATTCTTCTGCATGGGGAAGCGCACACTCGGCTAACTTAGAGCCATCCAATGGAACTAAAATTTTCTTGTACATTTTTGACCTCCTTTCTTTCACTCTAAATTCCGGGCACACAGCCTGGTGGTCTTACCATCAGAAGTGGAACACAGGCGGTGCGAAGAACCCGGTCAGTCACGCTCCCCCAGGCCCAGCGACCTATACCGGAGCGCCCATGTGTGGCGATAACAATGAGATCTACCGAGTTTCCGGTGGCATAGTCGGCGATGCTCTCGGCCGGCGTGCCGGTTATTACTGCTGTCTTGATGGACACTCCACCATATCGAGTCCGTTTCATCAGCTCGCTGACGTAGCTGTCAGCTGCTACTTTGTTGTCTGTATCAATGCTATCTATGGTGTCCTGGCTGAGACAACCTTCATAATCGCAGAGCTGGTGAAAAGGCTCGACCACGCGGAGAAAAACAACTTCTTGCACTCCACACCCCTTGGCAATAGACTCCACGTGAGGGAGGACACACTCCGCCAGTTTCGAGCCATCCAATGGAACCAAAATTTTCTTGTACATTTTTGACCTCCTTTTGCTCTCCCTACATAATTGTCCTGATATACCTCAGATATCAGTTCTGTTCTCAATACATCATTTCCTCCTTTTGACATATTCTGATTCAGAGTAGAGCCTCGATTATTGCCTTATTGAATTTTGGCAGGTCAGCAGGTTTGCGCGAGGTGATGATATTGCTATCCCTGACCATCGGTTCATCGACCCAGATAGCGCCGGCATTTTTCAGGTCTACCGCTACCGAAGGCCATGAAGTCACGCGGCGTCCCTTGACTATATCGGCTGAGATCAGGAGCTGCGGGCCATGACAGACTGCGGCGATTATCTTGCCCTCACCGTGCGCCTTTCGTACCAGATCAACCATCGGCTGGTGCAGACGCATCTTGTCGGGAGCATAGCCGCCGGGGACAATTATGGCATCAAGCTGGCTGGTTTCAACCTTGTCGGCGGTTGTATCTACCGTCACCCTGGCTGAGCCTCTCTTTCCTGTGTAACTTCTCTTCGAGCCGCTGCCCACAATCAGCACACCGGCACCCGCATCTTTCATCGCTCGGAGCGGTTCCGTGAGCTCAGAGTCTTCAAAATCATCCTCAGCCAGAATTGCAATGCGTTTTCCTGCAAGCATACGCGCTATCTCCTTTCTGAATTGGCAGTCTTTCTCCTGGTGCTAGTTTTTTCTCACCCTCCTTTTGTGTGGTGTGGAGCCACCTGAAGCAAGGAGGTCAGGCGAAATTTCATTATCTCGAGTGATTAACAGACGTAGGTCTTCGGTGATGCCATCAATGCATCCAAGGATCGGCATTATCGCTTTAGCCAGGCTCTGCCTGTCTGCAGCTTCAACCATGGCAATGATGTTGGGATACCCTTCCAGCCGGTCAGCAAGAACAATTCCTGCCCTGTTCCGCAGCATTTGAACCGCGTAGTCGCAACTCCTATCCACAATATCAAGTAACATGTACACCCTTACGCTCATTTCTTTGCACCTCCTGATCCACTCATGATTTGTGGACCATGCCACGCTGCGATAGGATGGGACTCAAAGCAATCCAGCGTTTGCCATCCGGCGTAGAAGAGCACAAGCTTATTAACATCGAGGATGCAACGCAATGTCGGGTTTAGGGACTGAGTTTGCCCATTTTGTACTAATGCAGCCACCATTGATTTTCTCCAAGAGAGCTTCGGTAGGAGTATTCTATAAAGCTGGCGATGGCAAAGTCATAAAATGGGGGTGGAAAAAGTTACAAAATTATGACATTTGCGGAAGTATTGGAGAGTTCGGGCAGAAAGCACTTTCAGGCGGACGGCAGATCCATGATGTAGCCTGTCTTGGGTATCGTGCGAATGAGCTTGGGACTATCAGGTTCAATTTCTATCTTTTCCCTTAGTCTGCTAATCCACGTGCGTAGTATCTGTACATCGTCCCGATATTCAGGACCCCAGATTCGTGTGAGAAGCTCACTGTAAAGCATGAGCTTTCCGGCGTTCTGGGCGAGTTCGCTGAGCAGAAGCCACTCAATGCGTGTCAGCCTGATGTCTCGTCCCTTCATGAGGACAAGCCGCCTTTTGAAATCAATGGTCAACTTGCCCACCGAGAGATGGTCATAGGTCTTCCGTTTTTCAGACGGTGCCAGGCGGCGCCTAACTGCCTCAATGCGGGCAACTAATTCATCGGGGCTGAAGGGCTTGGCCAGGTAGTCGTCGGCACCGAGGCTGAGCCCCTTTACCTTGTCTGCATTGGTTCCCTTGGCGCTGAGGATGATAGTTGGTACCGGGGAAAAGGTACGGAGCTCCTTTAATGTCTCAAGGCCATCCTTTTGGGGCATCAAGATATCAAGCACAACCAGGTCCGGCTCCAGCGCCTGCACCTGCTCTAAAGCTTCTACGCCATTGCTGGCCGTGGAAACCTCGTAGCCTGAAGCCTTTAGCTTGGAGCTGAGGAAGTTGAGAATGCGCTGCTCATCGTCGACTACGAGGACACGAAACTGTCTCATGACATTGTTCTTTACATATTAATTTGCTTGAAATAATATCCGCAAATGCAAGCTGTGTCAAACATCTGTTTTGTTTTTGTTGACTGCCGAGCAAGGCGGAATTAGAATATAAACAGTTGACCTGATTGGCAGGCCGATACAAGGAGGATGCCAGTGGAAGACGAACTTAGAAACAGCGGTATTGATGTGCTTGGCGCCGTGCCCTGGGGTACTCACTTTTGCCAGTTCTATAAGAGCAAGCAGGACCTAATTGACACACTTGTCCCTTACTTTAAAGCAGGTCTGGAGACTAATGAATTCTGCATGTGGGTTACCTCTGAACCCCTCATGGTAGCCGAGGCACGAGAGGCCATTAGTGGAGCAGTGCGCGATTTTGACAAATACCTGCGACAAGGACAGATAGAGATAATCCCATACAATGAATGGTATCTTCTGGGAGGCACGTTCGACGATGACCGCGTGCTCGCCGGCTGGATCAGCAAGCTAGAGCAGGCTCTGGATAGAGGCTATGACGGCCTGCGACTGACGGGCAACACATTCTGGCTGGAGAGAAATCATTGGCAGGCTTTCACGGAATATGAGGCAAAGGTGAACGACGTCATCGGCAAGTATCGGATGATGGCAGCATGTACCTACAGCCTCGACAAATGTGATGCCACCGCCGTAATCGACGTGGTTCAAAACCATCAGTTCGCCCTGGTTAAACAGGAAGGCAAGTGGGATATCATCGAAAGTGCTATCTACAAGCAGGCAAAACAAGCATCGGCGGAGAGCGAACAAGACTTGAACCGTGCCCAGGCTGTGGCTCATACCGGAAGCTGGCGCCTGGATGTGCATCGCAACCAGCTTCTGTGGTCCGACGAGACCCACCGTATCTTCGGGGTCCCCAAAGGGAAGCCCATGACTTACGAGACTTTCCTCGCCAGCGTTTATCCGGAGGACCGGGCATACGTTGACCGGAGCTGGACGGCGGCTCTTCACGGCGAGCCATATGACATTGAGCACCGTATCGTTGTGGGCAACGAAGTGAAGTGGGTTCGCGAGAAGGCCGAACTAGAGTTCGATTCAAAGGGTGAGATTAGAGGCGGTTTTGGAACTGTTCAGGACATCACCCAACGCAAACAAGTGGAAAATGAACTTAAAGTCCGAGACTTCGCCTTTGCCTCGGCTGCCAGTGGTATTGCTATTGCGGACCTGGATGGCATTGTGACCTATGTGAATCTTGCCTGTCTCAGCATGTGGGATTACGAACAGAAAGAAGAGGTGGTTGGTAAGCACGCCGTCAACTTCTTTGCAGATAAAAATGAGTTTAATGCGGCACTGAAGGTAGTCTTGAAGGAAGGTGTATGGCGTGGTGAAGTAAAGGCTAGGCGGACTGACGGGTCAACTTTCGATGTGGAGGTCTTGGCAAACCTGGTTGCCGATGCTGATGGCGAACCCTTCTGTATGATGGCTTCCCTTTTGGATATCACCGAACGTAAGAAACTTGAGCAGCTTAAAGACGAGTTCATTGGACTCGTATCTCACGAATTGCGGACACCATTAACCGTAATCGGCGGCTGTTTAAGTACTTTGCTCAGCGAGCGGACCCGCTTGTCACCAAGCGAGGTAAAACAACTAATCAAAGATGGCCTTCTAGAAAGCGAGTCCCTCTCCCATCTCATAGAAAACCTGCTGGAGCTTTCACGAGCCCAGGCTCAGCAGCTGGCTCTCTATCCGGAACCGATTGACATCAAAACCCTGGTTAGAGATACGGTATCTAAGATAAAACGGCAGGCTCCTGCACACCGGTTCGTTACCTCTATCCCAGCTGAGCTTCCATCAATAAACGGTGACCCCTTGAGAATCGAACGCATACTCTACAACCTGCTGGACAACGCAGCCAAGTATTCTCCGCCGGGTAGGCAGATAAAAGTCTCAGTTAACGCAGAGCCAGAGAGTTTAGTTATAGGAGTCAGTGACAGGGGTAGGGGCCTATCCTCGAGCGAGCAGGCCAGAATCTTTGGCCCGTTCCGGCGTCTGGAGAACAAAAGGCCCGACAAAGCCAGAGGGGCTGGGCTCGGCCTGATGGTTTGCCGGAGACTGGTGGAAGCCCACGGTGGGGAAATCTGGGTCGAGTCCAAGAAAGGCAAGGGGTCAACTTTTTTCTTCAGTCTGCCCCGCTAGAAAGGGACAAATGTGGCTGGGGCTAGCCCTCAGACAGCAAAATGAGACTTGTTATCATTGATCTAGACTAGGGCCGCCCGCAGAGTCTCTGTACGGCTGCGATGAGATGACCCAAAGGTCGTTCAGAAGGTTCTCCGACAAGAGGCCTCAGCGCCACAGGTTTGAATCCCGCTCAGCTCACTCTCTGTTGCCCTGATCAATATCACTATGCGACGCTCTGGTCAGATTGACTAGACCTATCTCAAAGGCATTGACTAAGGTGTTACAATATTCTTGATGAAGGGTTATACATTGAGAGAGGCTGCGCAAGCCTTGGGCGTCTCCATAGTTACAATCCGCCGCTATATTAAATCTGGCAAACTGAAGGCCAAGCTAGTCCCATCCAAGTTCGGCGATTCATATGTCATCGAAGACCTACCCCTGCCCTCCAAGCCCTTATCAGATGATACCATGCGGGTCCAACCCCTTATCAATAGAATAGAACAGCTATCGCAGGAAGTCGGATATTGGAAAGCCAAGGCAGAATTGCTTCAAGAACGATTACTGCTTCTAGAAGCCCCTAAGCAGACCCCTAAGCAAAGATGGTGGCAAAGGCTATTCAAGCCCTGGCACTAAATAGACACGCGCTGATCACCAGTAACGTCTCTATTTCTACGCCTAATAACCCTTGATCAGGGTGCCACAGACTCGAATCTTGCATGGCCTATCGGAAAGACAATGTTCTTCTGCTATCCAATATGGCGCGCAAGATAGAATCCAGTTTCAGAACAGGGTTTGTTTTCTAAAGGGCTGAATAGCTAGGTGAGCAAAGAACAGACCAGCGACTAGGCCTTGACCTATTCCTTTTTTCGTTGCTTCTTCAATAGACCTTCATGGTAGGGGCAAATCTTCCGACAGATATTGCACGAAAGAACCCACCCGCCGCCTTTGGTGTAGGAATTGGAACGCTCTCTGCATAGCTTCTGGTCTATGGTCACCCCGTCAAGAGCATGCTGTGGACATGAATCTATACACAGTGTGCATTCAGAAATACAACCTTCATAAGATGCAATCGGATCCGGCTCTAAATCAATAGACACAAGAATAGCGCCCAGCCAGATCATATTCCCGAACCTTTCGTTCATAAGAAGAGTATTCTTTCCAAGTACCCCTAGCCCAGCGAGGACACCTGCGTGTTTCAGTGATAGAATCCCTCTGCCATGATTCCGGTCCGTATCCCAGTATTCATACGGATCAGCGGAGGGAATCGGAACTGACACAACGCCCTTCGTTTCTAATTCATCTGATGCATGAAAGGAAATCCAATCCACTTTTTCGACCATTTTGTTTCTCACTAGGGTATAGGGTGCATTGGTTCTAGCCTGAAGGGTGCCTAGGGGAAAATGAGATGCGAAGACAACTGCAGATCTACAGTCAGGGTAGATATCACACGGGTGGAAGCCTTTCGGAGCATCGGAAAACCGAGCCACTGGAGCAACCCCACAGATATCTGCCCCGTACTGGATTACCCTCTTCTTAATTGTCCTGGAACTGATCATAGAGCCCAGCCCTATCACTAAGAATCATACCGTATGCTAAGCTAGAGTCACCTACATTCAACAAAAGCCTACACTGGCTATAGTAGAACACTGACGCTGCCCAAACAATAAACTCTTTGCAGATTCGCTAGCGGGCACAGTTCGGCCAAGGCCTTTCGCCAAGGGCAATGCGGCAGAGGTCAGTGATGAATATGCTGGGCAGTTTATACTGCAAGCTGGGTCGCCTGAAAACTCCGTAGCATATAGGGCAGGAAGTTATCATGGCATCGGCACCCACCGATATGGCGTCCTCGAAGTTCTTCTTCTGGATGTCCACGGCAAGCTCTCTATTGACGTAGATAAGGGGAGCTGAGCAGCAGAGGGCGTCTACCCCATCATATTGCCTGGGTGGTCTCTCCACGCCGACAAGCTCGAAGATCTCATCTAGGAAAGCATCATATTCATGCATCCATCTGGTGGCGCAGTTGGCCTGGTAGGCGACCTTCTTGTTCAGACTGGTGACGTTATCTTTGTGGTCCCTTACGTAATTGCGCAGGTATTCGAATAGGTGCATATACTTGAAGTTGACTTTGAAACCGTACTCCTTGGCTTTGACCCCTGGCAGGACAAAACCCTCATTGTGTATGAACACGATCTCTTTGCCCAGGCTGGCTAGATTGCTCAGGACACGCTGGCCGTACTTTTTCACGAAGCTCTCGCCACCCATGTGTACATTGCCGGCCAGGTTCGCGTAGTCATAGCCCCTGACCACCGTCATGCCTTTGAATAGCTGGCTGTCGAGTGTGCCCTCGGGGAACTGCTCAAACCGGAAGGAATCGAATGACAGCACCGGCTTATCGGGGTCGCCTGGTATAACCTGCCTGTGTTCTCCGTGTCCCTCGAGCGCATGGGCTAATTCCTGAAGCACCGGCTTGCCGACCGCCACTATGGGAGAGGTGCCTATTTTCTCCTGCAGCTGGAAGATGAGGTCAGAAGGGTCAGCTCCGGTGGGGCAGTAATCCATACAGGCCATACAGGTGGTGCACTTGCTCAGTATTTCGGCATCTTTGCCCTCCATGAGCAGCCTGACCTCCGCAATCGCCTTGTCCCCATCATAATCGACATACCGGCAATTCACCAGGCAGTCGCCACACAAGTTACACTTTGTAGCATCCCACATTGCCACCCTCCTTCTTAGTAATAACTAGCTTCTCCGAGATGTTGGCGCATTATAACATCGTCCGCATCGGCAAGCGGAAGGGCACAGTCACTGGATTTCCGACAGAATGGGCATAATGTTAAAATTGGTCATATGCCAGCGAATCTGCCGCCACAGTATTTTGAGGCTGAGAAGAGACTCAGGGCAGCCCGGGAGCCCGAGGAGAAGGTTGCGGCCCTGGAAGAAATGCTGGCCATTATGCCCCACCACAAAGGCACGGATAGGCTCCGTGCTGTGCTAACACAGAAGATTGCCAAGTTTTCTCAGGAGGCAGAAAGGAAGTACGCCACAGCCCGCAGAGCGGGCTTCTATATTACTCGGGAGGGCGCCGGACAGGTAATGCTGGTCGGGCCAGCCAACACCGGGAAATCTCAGTTGCTGGCGGCGGTAACCGACGCCGTCCCCGAGATAGCGGAATATCCGTTCACGACCAAGACCCCTATTCCGGGAATGATGAAATTTGAAGATATTCAGATACAACTGGTGGATACGCCGCCCATCGGCTTCAAGGAAGTGAGAGTACTGCTATCAAATGTCCTTAGGAGCGCTGATGTCATTGGCATTGTAATAGATTTATCCCTGGAGCCCACGGGCCAGGTAGAGGCAGCTCTCCAGGGACTGAGAGAAGCCAGAATAGAGCCCTTAACGGACGGTGGTACACAGGTGACTCCGGGAAGTTATCCCCGCAAGATGTTGATCTTGGGAAACAAGAATGATTTGGCTGGTTCCAATGAGAATTGGGAGCGCTTGCGTTCGCAATATGCCAGACTGTTTCCCATGGTCTCCATTTCAGCCAGGGAAGGCCGCAGCCTTGAGGACTTCAAAAGAGCAATCTATCAAGCCCTCAATATAATCCGGGTTTATACCAAGACCCCGGGCAGCAAAGCCGACCTGACTGACCCTATGGTACTGGAGAAGGGTAGCACACTGGAAGAAGCTGCTGAAGCCCTCCATAAGGACTTCTATCAGAATTTGAAGTATGCCGTCGTCTGGGGCTCAGGTAAGTACGATGGGCAGAGGGTCAGCAAGGGACATGTCCTTCAGGATGGCGATATAGTTGAGTTTCATATCTAGACAAACCTCAAAAAGCGTCAACAACCCCTGAGCAAAGTGACAAAACTGCTGTCTTTTATATATTCTGGCTCAGACTCACGCCAGGACTTTTTTCGGGACTTCTCTGAGGATACTCTCCGCTTCCCTGACGATCTCCTGCACTAAATCGTTGACCTTCGGCATATCTTTAACTCTCTGAGCGGCTTCCCCGGCAGCCATCATCGCTTTTTCCTTGTCCCCTTCGTAGACAGCTTTGATGGATTCAATCTCAAAATCAGTTAACATATCAGCCGTGGAGTAGTCCTCCGGGATTCCCAGAAAAACACCGGGTGATTTCTGGAGGGTGTTCTTGGCATGTTCGCTGCTGCGCGGCGTCTTCACCCATCGAGCTGGTCCGACAAAGCCGCGGGCTACCAGTGTGCCTCTATCTCCACAAGCTACAACACCTTCCTTCCATATCTGAGGGAAATCGCTTTCCAGTGTTGCCAGAAAACGTGTTCCTA
>Ga0224495_10001028_pt1 | contig 20670 bp, 15 predicted proteins | sample SF_Jul11_sed_USG_FD_168128 | JGI IMG/M metagenome (GOLD analysis project Ga0224495, IMG submission 168128) | Sediment microbial communities from San Francisco Bay, California, United States - SF_Jul11_sed_USGS_4_1 | ecosystem: Environmental > Aquatic > Marine > Sediment | place: USA: California...
CATGCACACCCACACAGATCGGGACGATCTTCGCATCCCAGCCGATGTATTGCATGAACGGAATCTGGACCTCGATAGAGTGTTCATAGGCGTGCGCGCTCGGATCGACCACATACAGATCGTCGACGAGCTTCTCAACAAGCTTCGTATCGGTCTTCGCGATGCCGAGAGGCGACAGAAAATCCTCGGTGGTGACCGCAAGCCCGGCTCCGTAGCCTGTGTGATTGGGACCTACTATGACGACTGTCGATGGAGCTTTCTGATTCCTGAGCGCATAGTAAAGATGTGCCGCGACCGGGCCAGAAAACATGTATCCAGCATGCGGCGATACCGCTCCTATTATTGTCCTTTCAGATATCGGTTTCTTTGAAACATCGCTCCCTGGCCCGAGCGGGCTTTTAAAGCAATTCGAAATCTCTGCCGACAATTGACTTTTATCATCCGGGTAGAACTGCCCCGAAACCGCCGGATTCCTCAATTAATCATACTCCCGTAATATGATACATTAGCAGGAAAAAGAATCTTTGCCTAAAACAGGTCGCTCTCATGAACCAATCCATTTATCTATGAAGTATTTCCATTTCGTCAAGGCAAATAGAGACAGAGAGGGATACGATAATGGAAGGACATCTCAAGTATGGCCAATCATGGTCGTCGCAAGGACAACCGGCCGGGACAGCTCCTGGAGGATTTCCAATTTCTCCAGGTGTTCATATCGATGGGATCAAGCAGCAGATATATTCAATAATGAGAGCCAGAGGTATGACTGACACCTATGTGTCGATCCTATGGATTCTCATCCCTGTATTGGTCACGATAATCGGGGCTGTAACCATCATTCTCATTGGCATCTACGAATCTATCAACGCCATCATAGGTTTTCCTCTGATCGACATGCCTCTTGATTGGACATTGTCGCATTTTGCATTGACAATAATCAGCGCAATTATCATTGGGATAATAGTCTCCACCTTGTTCGCCATCCTCACATTCAAGCTTGTCGAAAGGCAGAACAAGCATTTCGAAAGAGAGTCACACCTCAGAAGAAACATTATTGCGATGCTCAGGTCGGTCGCAGGCTCGCCCGAGAAGGAATCGACAATCGCCACAGAGCTCGCCACTATGAACATTTTGCATGGAGAGGCGACGGGCGATGAAGTGCTCCATTCCGCAATCCTATGGGCACTAGCGGTTTTCTTCTGTTGGGCATTTATCCCGATAAGTTGGGTGCTCATTCTCTACATGTTCTACTTCCTAATGAAGACGATATACAATCATGACAGAAGATGGTACGAGTTCTCGAACCAGACCATGTCTGCCCTGAGCAAGCTGGGATACTCAGTTGCCCCGCCATACAATGTGCGCGTCCTTCAAAGGAGGTCGTTTGCAATCTACCTCATACTGTCGATAATCACTTTCGGATTGTTCGCGCTCTATTGGTGGTATGCGCTGATACAAGATCCCAACGAGCATTTCAAGAACCAATGGTATCTAGAGGATCATCTTTCGAACATAATCGCGCAGAAGTAGAGAATCAGAGCGAGGCTTCGAAGTCGTCGATGGTCAGCTTGAAATCCTCGTTGCTTTGGATGGTGCTTCTTGCTTTCAGGATCTCCCTTGCGAGAAGCCAGTATATCATTGCGAGAGCTCTCCGACCCTTGTTGTTTGTTGGAATCACGAAATCGACATTTCTTGTCTCGTTGTTCGCATCGCAGAGCGCGACGATCGGTATGCCGATGTTCAGCGCCTCACGGAGAGACTGCTCATCGGCCGTCGGATCAGTGGCGAGCAATACATCCGGCTCGACGAATTGGGGAAGGTTCGGGTTGGTCATTGTGCCCGGGACAAATCTTCCCGCAAAGACCTTCGTGCCAATGGCCTTCGCAAAGATTCTAGCTGGCTTCTGGCCGTACTGTCTTGCGGATACGACAAGTATCTTCTGGGGGTCATAGCGCGCGAGGAATTTCGATGCGACCCTGAGTCTCTCGTTAGTCTTCTTGACATCGAGAACATACAGGCCGTCGTTCCTTACCTTGAAAATAAAATTCTTCATGTCGGCGCTCTTCTGCTGAGTGCCTATGTGCACGCCCGAAGTCAGATAGTTCTCTTCCGGGACAAGCAGCTCGGCCGCCGTCTGCGACTCTTCATCAGGTGTCATTCGATTTCCTCTCAGGTCATGCGCCAGACAGTGATAGGTATCACGCTCTTTGAAAATTCAACCATTGCTATCTCGACCGGATCCAACATTTCCGGCGGGATATCGACCAAGATCGGAGCACTGAGGCTTATCTGCAGAGCTCTTGCCCCTATGATTCGCGCTTTCTCAAAGCGAGTATAATTCAGTGAATCACCTTGGTAGGTTTTCCCTTAAATGAAATCCCTTTATAAAGGTTTTGTAGCTTATGGCGCATTGTTCAGGTTGTTGGCCATCGACGCTCATAAGTGAATCTCTGCAATAAGCTCGCTTCACTGCGCATTCAAGAGAAGACCATTTCATGCGTTGAATGTTGGATTTTGCGTTACGAACTCAGTAACAGCCTAACCTGCTTAAGGGATAATACGCTATTAATTACTCGAGCGTGAGCGGATGGCGAAGATTAATCCGAAGGTTTCTAATGATTTTCCAGGAGCCAGGGCGAGAAAAATAATCGAGCGAGATCACAAATTCATTGTCACTTCGACAAAGTCGAGCCCTATCGTTGCAAAAAGCGCGAAGGGCGCCTTGATTGAAGATGTGGACGGCAACTCAATAATCGATCTATTCTCCGGGGTCGGTGTACAAAACGTCGGGCATTGCCATCCGAAGGTCGTCAGGGCGATAAAGGATCAGGCGGAGAAGTTCACGCACATCGCCGGAACTGATTATTATTATGATGTGCAAGTGACCTTGGCCGAAAAGCTTGCAAAACTGGCCCCCGGTAAGATTCCGAGAAAGGTCTTTTTCACAAACAGCGGGGCGGAATCGGTTGAGGCAGCCATCAAGGTCGCAAAGAGCGCGACCAAGCGACAGACGTTCATCGGATTCATAAGCGCCTTTCATGGAAGAACAATTGGCGCACTTGCAGTGACAGCTAGCAAGCCTGTTCACAGAGAGGGGTTCTTCCCGTTCATGCCGGGCGTATATCACATTCCATATGCCTACTGCTACAGATGCAGGTACAAGCTCGAGTATCCCAGCTGCGGCCTTTGGTGCGCGAAAATACTGGACGAGGTATATTTCGACACATACATCCCTCCATCTGATGTCGCGGCATTGTTTGTCGAACCGATCCAGGGAGAGGGCGGATACATAGTCCCTCCCAAGGAGTTCTTGCCGATTATGAAGAAGATCTGCGAGAAACATGGGATACTTTTCATCGATGATGAGATCCAGGCTGGCATCGGAAGGACCGGTAAGATGTGGGCGATCGAGCATTTCGGGATCGTGCCAGATATTTTGACTTCTGCGAAGGCGTTGGGCGCCGGGATTCCGATTGGCGCCGCCATAATTGATAGCAGGCTGGATTTCGACAAGCAGGGGAGGCATTCCAATACCTTCGGAGGAAATCCTATCGGCGCTGCGGCTTCGCTTGCCGTTTTTGACATCATAGAGAAGGAGAAATTACTCGATCGAGCCACTAAGCTGGGAAAGAGATCGAAGAAGCGATTGATGGAAATGCAGGAGAAGTATGAGATTGTCGGCGACACGAGAGGCATCGGCCTCATGCTCGCTCACGAGATCGTGAAGGACAAGAAGTCGAAAGCTCCGAACAAGGAGACAAGGGACAAGATAACAGAAATCGCCCTCAAGAAAGGACTCGGGCTGCTAGGATGCGGAAAATCCTCGATTCGATACCTGCCGCCTCTGGTGATCGAGGAGGATCTTCTCGATACGGCGTGGGACATTCTGGAAGATAGCATTAAACAGGCATCAAGGAAATGAAATTATATAGGATTACTCGAACTCTGAATGCCCTGCCGCTATGAATCCTATCCCGATTAGACTCAGAAGAAAACCCAAAAGGAAGGGAGAAAAAAGCCCAGCTATAATCCCAAATATTCCAAAGATTATCACGAGTGTAAAGACTTTCTTGTACAATGCGGCCCAACCTGCTACTAGCCCCAAAAAGTTGCCGATTGAAATGAAGAATATTATCCCACTGATGCCAATCCCAAACAGCGATGCTATCTGACCCAGTAAGATATTTGTGGCGAATCCGATTAAAGCTGCAACAATAAGCAATGCCCCGCCGACTGCGGGCAACTTGCTCGTAGGTTCTAATTCCGATGGATATTCGATTTCATATTCGACATTGCTTTCTGCTTCGGGCTCCTCGATTGCCTCAATTTCTCTTTTCTTGATTGCCTGTTTCTGTATCATCCGCTTGCCGCAATTATAGCAGACAATCGCCTCGTCGGGGTTGTCTTCGCCACAGAAGAGGCACCTCACCATTCCACCTTGAACACCCGAGCAAACTGGTAGACAATAAATATATCGATTTCATAGAGGATACGCATATTCGATATTTCTCTGGCAGTAGATGATCGAGTTGTGAGGGGTGGTGAATTTTCTCTCTGAGTCCTTCCGATATGTGCCTGCTTAATTGATTACCGTCGCATCATAGTATTGCCCATCGTCGATGCAGCTGTATCCGCCGCCTCTCTTGTCATGAGGCACACAAACAGTCACGGAGCCTACTGCTTCCCCTCCTCGACCATCACTGGCTAAGAAATGGATCACGTAGACTCGTCCGTTGCTGTTTTCGTCGCGCTCCGCCCTTAGGCTCGCAATTGATGTCCCGATCCCGTATGCGTCAGGCGAATGTTTTTTACCTCCGGATTCTGGGGATAATGTCGGCTCATCGCTCGTGATATTGAGTATCGTGATGTATATCGGGTCGCCGTCTGGATCTACGACGCCTTCGATGAAAACATCGACAAATTTGTGGTTCGGGGCCCAGAGATATTCAATGCTCGGATGCGCGTCCGATATATCCGGCGGTCTGTTGTTCGGGAGTCCGGCCAATCCGAAGAATGAAAGATGGGAGATGTAAGCATAGACATAGCCTGCATATTCCTTCCCGTACACTGAGACATCTTCTGTGTTCACTCCTGTTTTAACCACCCAAGACAATCCTTCATCCAATTTCGTCCAGATGCCTAGAGATTCATTCAGATAATAGATTGAAAGGGTAGTCTCATTCAGGTCGTCGAAATCGTCTGTGTCCCCGTCCCCTGTCCTATCGATGTCGGAGAGTGTGTAGTAGATTTTCAGCATCGCACCATTTGTCATATTGGGTTTTATAGAACTAGTCTCATTGAAAATATCGATAGCTACGTATCTGCCGACTGCGAGCTCGTACTTACCGAGCCCGGCAGATTTGTTCAATTCGTTCGGGGTTGTTGTCGCATTGAATTTCTCGATGCTCAAAATCAATGATCGCTGCTCTTCGATCCCAAAGGCTATCTCGGAATCTGTAGCTCTTACAACATCAATTATGTCCGTTGAGAAGAAATTCGAAGGTGCGGCGTAATTCAGTATCGCCGCATTAGAGAATATGGTGACATCCAATTCTTCCAGGATGTTGAGTATCCTGAAATGGTCAGAGGGATACGGATTAGACAGAAGAACGACTGTCTGTTTGCTCTCCCAGACGCCGTACCTCACGGCGATTCTATAATCATCTGATGTCTGCATATATGCCAGCACGTCGGGCATATCTTTCAACAGATCGAACATCAGGTTGCCCACTGTAGAGTTCCCAGCTCCAGGTCTGCCCACAAGCACGATGTATCTCGCGTCAAGGTGGTTGAGCAGCAATTCTTCTGGAGAGACGAGCGTCACATTTGCGAGGCTGCCAAGATCCTCGGCGAACTTACCCGCTGTTGGGTCTATGTCCGCGACGACTATCACTTCCGCCCCTGATGGCAGAGAGATGTTCGTTTCATCCGAGTCAGGTATACCATCTCTATCGGTATCGGCCTTAAGCGGATCGGTGCCTCTCATGACCTCTTCATAGTCGGTAAGTCCGTCGCCGTCTGTATCGACGGACAGGGGATTCGTTCCGATATTGTATTCCTCCCCATCCGACAGCATATCGCCGTCTGTGTCATAGTTGAAGGGGTCGGTCCCGATCATTATTTCAAGACCGTCCTTCAGGCCGTCCCCGTCATTGTCCGGATTCTGCGGCTCAGTACCTCTCTCAGATTCTTCTTTATCGAATAGAAAATCGCCGTCTGAATCAGCGTGCAACGGATCATAGCCCATAATGTACTCATAATAGTCAGTGAGACCGTCTCCATCGGTATCGTTCTTATTCGGGTTCGTCCCTATGTTGAATTCGATTGCATCCAAAAGCCCCTCTCCATCTGTATCGTTTCTAAGAGGATCGCTCTTGAATTGGGTTTCAATATAATCATCAAGACCGTCTCCGTCAGTATCGCAATCATTTGAGAAGGTGCCTATTGGCCTCTCCTCCAAATCGCTCAGCCCGTCATCATCCGTATCAGCCCTTCTCGGGTTCGAACCTATCTGGTATTCTTCGAAGTCTGTAAGGCCATCGAAATCCGTGTCGACTAGGAGAATCTCGCTTGTCACATGAATATTGAACGTCCCAGTCGAGTTCTTTACGGGAATATCCCATCCTTGAGTCTCGACATCATCATCCAGCCCGTCTTCATCCCTGTCGGTGACATTATCATCGATCAAGGGAGGTTCAACTGCCAATGTTTCTCGGAATTTTAGAATCCTGTCGTTGCTCGCGTCGGAGACATACAGATAGCCATCACTGCTCAGAGTCGGTTTCCAAGGATTATCGAATTGCTCCTCACCGTAGTGAACGCCATAGATATAGATAGGCATCCCATTCTGATCGACTTTCCATACACAGTCAGCCTGCCAATCCGTCACAAAAAGGTTGCCAGCATCATCTGCATCAACGCCTATTGGAGAGAATGGTATCTGCGGCGAGCTGGCTTTGATGTATTTCACGAATACACCGTTGGTCGTAAAGACCTGAATAGCCATACTCGGGTGGTATTCTACAACATAGACCAGCCCGTTCTTGACGGCAAGATTGTAGCAGTACGGCCCTTCAGGATATGATCCTGCACCCCTCAACAGCCAATATGTGATGAATCCGCCGTACGCATTGAATTTCTGTATCCTGAGATTCCCAAGATCGGCGACATAGACATATCCCTGGGAGTCGACCGTCATTCCGTATGGAGTTAAAAATGTGCCCGGTGGAGCGTAAGGATTGGGATTACTTCCGCTCATGCTGCCCCATTTTCCGAGATAGACCCCGTCCGATGTAAATATCTGGATCCGACAATTCTCTGCCTCGCAAACATATACGAATCCCTGCGGGCCCACCGCCACGCTCACTGGATATTTGAATTGTCCATTTCCGGTCCCTGCGCTGCCCCATTCCAAAATGAAGTTGCCATCGGAATCAAACTTCTGGACACGATGATTGCCTGTATCGGTAACATATACATAGCCGTTTGAATCAACCGCAATGCCATATGGACCTTTGAATTGTCCTTCTCCAGTTCCCTCGCTTCCCCATTGCGCTACCATTTCCAATGTCGGGAATGTTCTGGGGTTCGCAACATCGTTTATCCCGTCTCCGTTAGTATCATTCGACCTCGGGTTCAGATTGCTCCAATATTCCATTTGGTCCTCAATCCCATCACCATCGGTGTCTTTTGAGAATGGGTCCGAATCGACCCGCCAAACGAAGGATTCGTTGGAATAATTGAACTGTATCAACCATCCAATGGTTTCCAGATAATCGGAAATGTTGTCTCCGTCGGTATCGGAATTGTATGAATCCGTCCGAAGCCTGACTTCTGTGCGATCGTTCAACCCGTCGTAATCGCTATCGAAATTATGTTCGTTTGTCCCGATGTCTCTTTCGTATTTATCATTCAATCCGTCGCCGTCAGAATCCCATTTCCATTTATCTGAAATATAGCTCTCGTCATCATCGTCGATGCCGTCGCCGTCGAAATCATTGCAGGATATCTCCTTCCAGCCGATGAAATCTGTGAGGTTCTTCGGCATCACATCCATATACATAGTGCTCGGATCGGTCTGAGTAGTGCCCGAGCTGCTCTCCCGATCGTATTCCCATCCGAAGACCCAGTATCCCTCGTCATAGTAAGTCTTGTAATCTGCAGAAAGTCCCACAATCAGTGGGAAATTGATCATGCCGATGCCCGGAATTATCCATGCACCGGTATCGTACAACGTAGCCTTGTATGATTGATCGTCGGTCTTCACAGAGATGAGATTTCGGTAGTTGCCTGTCTGCGATGACGAGCTCAGCGGAGCTGTGATCGTATAAGTAGGACGTATGTATGATTCTGTCAGATCCTGAGTGGAGCCGTACTCGGTAAGAGTAACATTTCCGAGTATTCTGCTCGAATAGATTATCTTGTCTCCGGCGGTCAGACCGTTGTTGTCAAAATCATCGATCTCGACCGACGTATCCTCGATGGAAAGCTCAACCTCGCTTCTCGTCCGATAGTCTGTGAAAAGATCGACTATCCATTCCATTATGGCCTGAGACCAACTGCCCTTCCCGAAGAGCTCGCACATTAAATCGGATATGGCTATAGCCAAGGCTATCAGCCAGCCGACATATGGTATGAGGACGGTTATTGCGAAAAGAATTACGGCATAGGCAATCATCATCGTCGCGTATAATCCCCCGACATACAGCCCAAAATTTCCCCCGAGCTCGATCGCAATCGCCATGAACGCATAGAAAGCAAGTATGCCCGTTATGATCCAGCCGATGATATTGAGCGCACTCCCGATCCGGTTCAGTTTGCCGATGATCCCGACTTTCGATATGGACACTTTCTGGAATACGCTTCTCAGGACCTTCCACGCAGCACCACCCATCTTTTCCACGGATGAGGCTTTTACGAATTTGTACACTGCATATATGCCGATTATCACCCTGCTCAGTATGTCAAAAGAATTGATCCCGTAATCGCTAATAGCTGTGAGGACCGCGGGCATTTCCGGCGCCGAGAAACTGAAATCTGACATCCCAATCCGAATCACTCGGGATTCTCCAGCTTCCCATGCGATAGAAAGCTGGATCATTGTCTCAAGATCTTCTGGGTTGAGGCTTTTTGCGGCACCCCAGCTCCTCAGCTCGCTCAGAATATCGTCGGTATCCGCAGATTCTCCGCTAGATGTGTCGACCCATGGCAACTTCAACGATTTGGTGACTATGACAGGCTCTGAGGTGACATCAAAGGACAACAAATTGCCACTGACAACACAGCCCGATGCAATGTCGTCCATGCTCCTTGATGCGGAACTGTCCTCGATCGCATTGATGATTGGTAGTATGCTTCCTGTAGGGAGGTTGTCAATTGCTTCCCCTATCATTTCTGTTGTCAGGGCGAGCATAGCCTCATGATTGTGCGAGAACGAACGAATATCTGAGTCGAAAGAAACATTGTGTTCTGACAGTATTTCTGGCATTTCCTCCAAGGTGGTCGTCGAATTCCTCAGGAAGACATATGACATGATCATGTTTACAAGCATCGTATTGTCGATGTCTTGACCATACAGCAATCCGACTTTAGTTCCATAGTTCTCCTCGACTATTAGTCCGCTGATCGAGAAACTCTCTCCGTATTTTGCGAGAGTAATGAAGTTCTCTTTGTAGTAGAGATGTTTGAATTCGAATTTTTGAGCATCGCCAACGGAATTCCCGTTAGAAGATATGGTGCCGTCAGGCTGCAAGGTGACATACTTATTGTTGTATCCCCTGAGTACCCATTTGTCTATCCCGAGCGGCTTGAGATAATATGTTATGAATTTCTCAGAGTCGCCGATCTTATCCGCAGTCGCCGTGATGCTCCCATCTGAGCCGACGCTCAGATACTTCCCATTTGCTGCTTTCATAGAAAGCATGCCAATCGGCCAGATATCCCATCTGTTCCATGCAAGATTGTCCCATTCCAATTTCTGCGAATCTCCGACTTCCGTCGAATTTGCCTTCAATAATCCCTGCGGGTCCACGGTCAAGTATAGGCCGTTGGATCCTTTCATCGCCTTCACTGGGATTTCGTCCGTGTTCCCATTGGCAAACCACAGCAACCTCGTTTCAAGCGAGATATTCAGAGGCGAGGACTGAGGATAATACATCTTGCCCCCAAGAGCAACTATCTTTCCGTTCTCTGACACAGGATAAAGCGGGACGAACAGCTTGTTTATCCCAGCGATTATTCCGAGCGCGGAGAGTTCTGGTTGCTGAGGGATGACATTCCCCAATGTGCTCAGCTTCCACAGCTGAGAGTCCTCACCGTTGAATGCTCCTTGCCAAATCACCGACCCCAGACCTTGGCTAAGATTGCCGATCTCGAGACATTTATCGCTGTTCTTTGAGATGATTTTATAATAGCCATCTTCGGCCGCCTCGATTTTCCAAAGCTGATTAGAGAGGCTTGTGGTAGGATTCTGCACCGCTAGCGCATCCTCGTCGAGACTCGAACCTTTGACCTCCAGATACTGACCGCTGTGCTTGGCCTTCAGTTTGAAATAGCCGTTGCTTGACTGCTCAATAATCCATAGCTCGTTGTCCTGCTCATCTATCGGACTTAGACGAGCTATCGCGCCATTGCTAAGACTCGCGTTCTCAATTCCTATGCAACCGTCTGTGTATTTTGAAACAAGAGAATAATATGCTGGTATTTTTAGCTCTAGAAGGGGAGTGAGCCTCAAATCCTGCTTGGAATCATCAAGTTGCCTCATCGGCTCAACATCGTCATACGGCCAGTCCCAGGACTGAATTGCAAGCTTGAGGTGCTCCGGATCTTCGGGCACAACCTGGAAATTGACATAAGTCGGGTTTCCACTCGTATTGATTTGGATGGTAAAGTTCGATTGAACATTAGTCCTCGAGAATGGTGAGATGTCTATCGCGTCATATACGCCGTCGCCGTCATTGTCAAAATCAAATGCATTCAATTTGCCATCGCTATCGATATCTGCAGGGACATTGTTTATCTCGAGAAAATCAGGAAGGTCGTCGCCATTCGTATCTGGATTTGTCGGATTCAAATCGTTCCAGACCTCGTAGGAATCGTTCAACCTATCGAAGTCCGTATCATTGTTCATCGGATCTGTTCCGATGATGGACTCGATAGAATCTGGGAGGGTATCGTTATCCGAATCACGAGTGTCAGTGGTGACATTCATCAAATGTCTTACAAGTTCTGATAGATGCGATGCGGAAGTCGGATTTTCAAACGTCGGTATCTCGTATTGAACGGCATCCTCATCAGTCGCCTCCACGATTGTTGAATGAAGAGATGTCGATATCAGTATGACAATCGAAAACAGCACAACGATCCGGGTCAGTCTAGAGAAAATACTGCTCCCCCCGGCAATAATAGATATCACATGATATTATGATTTTCATTGCCAGAGTGTTATCAAATTCGATAAATTAATTCAAAGACAGTAACGAATTCAAAAAGACCTGGTAAATAAAGTTGCAAAATATCAAGGCGGGCTCGGTGGGATTCGAACCCACCAAAGATACTGGCTGACCTCGTCGACGTACAGAAATTGGGCATTCGAACCCGGTGATTAGCCTAGGCTTTTATCCATCCGTCTCAAACTCCCATTAGAACCTTGAAATATAATTGACATCAATAGTTGATATCGCGAATCGCCTCTGAGCGATTCTTTGGGAGGAATATTGCGCCTTCGCCAATCATCTCCTTCCTTTGGGAAGACTTTCAATCCAAGTCTTAGGTATTGTCCATGTGAATTTCTATGGATTTTCGGCTCGATAATCCTAAAGGATTCTTCACATAACTGGTCGGTTTGCCCAGTGGAGGTACGCAAATGGCGTATAATGCAATAAGCGTTGCAATCGATCAATTGAGAAAGATTTCGATAGGCCGACCTGACAAAGTCCAGATCTTCGATCTTTACCTTGATCGATCAGTCTTGAGTAGAAAAAGTATCTTTTTGAACCGTATCTTTCAGATTGAGATGATATATCATCCCAGTCACTTTCTTATTGTAATAAAATGATGTTCCGTTATCTTTGAATGTGTTGACTTTTTTAAAACCATATTTTTCGTAGAATCTCCAATTGCTTCCTGTGTTTTCAGTGTATAAAGAAATCGAGGTAGCCCCTTGCATTATTGCATCTTTGACGAATCTATCCATTAGTCCTTTTCCAGCTCCTTTGCCTTTATACTCTGGATCGACAAGGAACAAATCGACGTATGCATCACTCCTTGGGTTATTCAGAGCGACTTTTATTTCAGTGAGGATGAACCTAAGAAATGTCATGGCTCTGTTTCCAGATTCCTTTAGGCTCCCAGTCAACATCATTCTGGAGAACATAGATAATTCTGTCAATAACGAAGTGAAAGCGAAAGATCTTTTCGATCCTGGCCTTATCTCGCCATAAAGCATTCCAATTACTTTGCCTCCCTTGGACTCGCAAGCGACTTCGGCCCAATTCGAATTCTCGACCGAAATCTCCACATATGATTGGATCAACATTCTCTTTTCCGCTTTGACTGCGACCCAGTCAGGAACCGGCCACGTGCTTTGAGTGATCTCTGTGCAACGCGAAGCATCTTCTGGGACATACTTGCGGAATATGAATTGATGCGATTCCATCTCATCCCTATTTGCGATTCACTTCGATAAGAGCCTATCGCTTCTCATCCTTTTTTGATTTTATCCAGTAAAAAGCTAGCGGGCTCGGTGGGATTCGAACCCACCAAAGATACTGGCTGACCTCGTCGACGTACAGAAATTGGGCATTCGAACCCGGTGATTAGCCAAGGCTGACCGTCCATCGAGAAGGCTTCGATGCAGAGGATTCTTAATCGGGCCTATTCTTCATCGATATCGCATCGTTCGGGCAAGCAGGAACGCAAACGCCGCAGCCGAAGCACTTCTCCTTTTCATACCTCAAGCATCCGTCCACCATGCTCCTCGCTTTGAAGTGGCACTTATCTACACAGAGTCCGCAGTCGTCGCACTTATCGTCGTCTAGGGCGGCGATCATCTCAGACGAGATCACATAATCGCTGAACCCAAATTTCTGCATCGCGGCGAAAGAATGGCAGCAGCACGAGCAGCAGCTGCAGATGTACTGCGGCTCCTTCCCGCCGATGTCGTAATAGGTTACATGGATGAGCCCAGCCTCGTGCGCTCTCCTAATGGCATCGAGCGCCTGCTTCAGTGAGACTTCTTTCCCCCGTCCTTTCTCGATCTGCTCATCAGCTCCTTCGTTCATGTAGATACAGGTGTCAATTGGAGCGTTGCACCTCTTCACTCTAGTCCTGCATTCGCAGTCAATAATTGCGATCCTGTATGCCTTGCGTAGCAGCTTCTCGAAGTTGTCTAGACAAAGTATCTTCTGCTTACCCTCGACGGTGAAGTTGACAGTGACGGTCACACCCCTCATCTCGGTGGTGTACTTCCTCACTTCCTCCTCTGGCCAGAATTCACCGTTTGACATAAGTCCCTAACCTCGAAATAAAGCTCGCAGATATTAATCTTCTCAACACGGTTCATCGATTCTGCTCCTGTCCAGTAAAAGCAAGGCGGGCCCGGTGGGATTCGAACCCACGTCGTCGGCTCCGAAGGCCAAAAGGATATCCAAACTACCCCACGAGCCCGTATTGTTCCGAATGTTGAATGAGAAGCCCTGCTAAAAGCATTTCCAGAGAATAAGGTGCCAAAGGCCTTATAGAACACATCGTTTTCAATAGCTGCTTAATATGGGAAAACATTTACAGCGATTGACCGATTGGGCATTTACTTCGGACAATAGATTCTATCTGCTATTCCTGATTGTAGCTGTCACTTTTTTCGGGATAATATCATCAGTCTGGATACTAGCTATCGGCGGCTTCACATCTTCCTTCATGTTCCTGCTTTTCTATTTGACGATACTCAGGCGGCGACCTTGATTAAAAGCGTTAGAGCTAACGCGAACTCTTAAGAATGTGTCTTGCAAGATCTGTCTTGCAGAGATTCTCAAGTTCCTCCAACAGCAGAACCGCATCATTAGCATAATTGGAGACCACCACAACTCCGTGCCCTTCCAGTAGAATAGCATTGCTGCCTTCTCGAATCTTTTCTACTACCGCCTTCGCGAGCTCTTCGGAACCGGGCGACTTCAACCCGACCAGAGAGAATCTCAATCGCGACGACTCGACGAACAATTGCTCAGGAAGCGTTTTTTCTGAGGCGTACGCCACGGCCATTGGTGGATGAGCATGTATGACCCAATTATTTCCCTGAGCGGCAGAATGAATTGCAATATGCATCGGGAGCTCTGCCGACGGCTTCGGGCCTTGTATTAGTTCTCCCGAAAGACTGACCACAGAGAGATCATTGACATCGAGTTCGGACAATGTCTTGTGCTGTTTGGATGGTGTTATGAGGATCCTCATATCTGGGAGACTGGTGCTTATGTTCCCTCCAATCGATATCGTAAGGCCTTTTTCGCTGATCTTCTTCGCGAGAGAAACAAGAGTCACTCGGGGGTCTGTCATATCCAATTCTAGATGAGTCAATCAATTATTATCCTTTGTTTTGTTCGATAGTTCCGACCTAAGGAGATTGACCAGTCCGCCAGCCTTGAATATCTCAGCAATAATCGGGGACAGCTTCTTGATTTCAAGACTATTCTTTTCGTCTTCCTTTTTAAAAATCCTGTTATGCTCGATATCAATGCAGACTTCGTCTCCCTTATCGAACTTCTTCGAGCAACCGGGGCATGTTATGACTAATATGCCTTGATTCACTGCATTTCTGAAGAAAATCCTCCCAAAGGATTCTGCTATTACAGCTTGAACGCCTGCAGCTTTAAGGGCGATAGCCGCTTGCTCCCTGCTCGATCCTATTCCAAAATTCCTCCCCGCAATCACGATATCCCCCTTGGAAACACTAGAGGCGAATGCGGGGTCTGCTCCTTCCATGACATGTTTCGAGAGAAAATCTGCAGAATAGTTGTCAAGATATCTGCCTGGGATGATCATGTCGGTGTCTATATTATCCCCGAACCTCCAGACCTTTCCGCATATCATGACAGATACCTCCTCGGATCGGCAATCTTTCCTTCCAGCGCACTTGCCGCCACAGTCGCCGGGCTAGCGAGGAATATCTTTGCATCGCTTGAACCCATCCTGCCCTTGAAGTTCCTGTTGCTCGAGGATATGCAGATCTCCCTCTCCCCCAACACTCCCTCGTGAGCCCCGAGACAGGGTCCGCATCCGGGATTTGTGACGATCGCGCCTGCCTTGACAAGCCTCTCCAGGATCCCTTCTCTTGCTGCAGCCATGTATATCGAAGATGATGCAGGGGTGATTATGAGGCGCGTGCCCAGATGGATCCTCTTACCGGACAGGATAGAAGCCGCAACGGCGAGATCTTCGAGCCGCCCGTTAGTGCAAGAGCCGATGAAGGCCTGATCAATCCTCATGCCCTCCACATCGACCACGGGGACAACATTATCGACTGAATGTGGGATTGCAACTACAGGTTCAGCCCTCTTCGCGTCAATCTCCACAATTTTGGCATATTTCGTATTCTCATCAGGTTTTACTTCAGAGGGAACTATTGCACTTTTTGCTCCCGTCTCAGCCGCCATGTTGCACAGGGTCATCCTATCTGCAAGGTTGGATTTGTTGAAGAAACTTCCATGGAACTCGATGCAGCAGTAATCTGCCCCCATCGCGCCGAGCTTGCCGATCATGAGAAGAGACAAATCCTTCGCGAAGATTCCTTTCTCCGGATTGCCTTGTATCGTGAATTTTATGCTTTCGGGAACCCTGAGCCAGAGGGATCCTTTGGCCCATACAGACGCCATGTCCGTAGCACCTATGCCTATTCCCAAAGCCCCTACCGCTCCGTATGTCGTCGAATGAGAGTCCGTACCGAGCACGAGCATGCCCGGCTTGACAAGCCCTTTCTCTATAAGCACCTGATGGCAGACTCCCAATCCGACATCGAAGAATTTCTCGATGCCGTAGTCTGCGACTATCTTCCTCACTGCTCTTTGCGCATTCGCGGAATTGACCGTATTGGCAGGAACTCGATGGTCAAGGACAATAGCTATCGATGCGGGATTTGCTATCTGCTTCGCCCCTATCTCGCGGAAAATCTGATTCACGAGGAATGCGTTGTCGTGCGACATTGCGAGATCGGGAGATGCATCGATGATATCTCCCGCCTTGGGATTGTCTTTTCCCGACGCTCTTGCAAGTATCTTCTCGCAGACGCTCTTCCCTGACATGTTAGCCTTAAAGCGAATGATTGCTCGGATATTTTAGATTGCCCTGAGGGCCGTTTGCCATGTGCAATTTTCACATCACAAATGATATCATGGTTCACAGTAGGTTTATTTCTCATCAATGGCCTATACAAAACGATTAGATGCGGACAATCCTCCAGGGGAAGGCAGGGAGCGATATCCTGCTGCTTGGAAATGAGGCTATCGCACGAGGCGCTTTAGAATCGGAAATCGCCATCGCCACAACCTATCCGGGGACGCCTGCTTCCGAGATCGGGGATTCTATTGCACGCGTCGCGCCTGATGTGGGGGTATATTTTGAATATTCCGTTAATGAGAAGGTCGCGCTCGAGGTCGCGATAGGCGCGTCTCTCGCAGGACTCCGAGCTATAACGAGCATGAAGCATGTCGGGGTGAACGTCGCGGCGGATGCCTTGCTATCCCTCTCCTACATGGGGATTGACGGCGGCCTCGTGCTCGTGACCGCGGACGACCCCTCTTGTCACTCTTCTCAAAATGAGCAGGATAATCGCTATTACTCCCGGATTGCGAGCCTTCCTTTGCTAGAACCTTCAAATCCTCAAGAATGCTATGAAATGGTAAAAATTGCTTTCGAACTGTCAGAGAAGCTATCTCTGCCAGTAATAATTAGAGAAACGACGCGGATTGCGCACATGGCAGGAATCGTCAAAGTAGGGGAGATCAAGAAGAACAGCCGGACCGGAATGTTCGACCGGGAGCGCCAGTACATCCTCCTGCCCGCGGTTGCGAGAAGGAAGCATGCGGAGCTGCTCCAGAAGATGGATGTTGCCAGGAGGATTTCGGAATCGTCGGAACTCAACAAGATCTTTCAGATAGGCAAGAAATCAAAATGGGGTATCATCACGTCCTCCGCGGGGTTCAATTATGCAATGGAGGTCTGCAAGGATATTCCCCTCGATATTGAGATCCTTAAGATCGGTTTCAGCCATCCTTTGCCCGAGCAGAAGATAGCCTCCTTTTTGAAAGATAAGGACAAGGTGCTCGTCGTGGAGGAATTGGAGCCCCTGCTCGAGAATGATGTGAGAACGATCAAGGAACGGGAAGGCTTGAAGACTGAGATATTGGGAAAAGCGACAGGTCATTTCTCGGCCCTTTATGAGTATACTCCCGACATCGTGCAGAGCGCTGTAGAATGCGTGTTTCTCGGCAAAAGACCTGAAGCTGAAAGAATACCCGCCTCTGCTCCTGATCTGCCCGTGCGTCCCCCTATAATGTGCCCGGGCTGCCCTCATTCGGCGACATATTACGCGGTCAAAATCGCCACAAAGGGGAGGGCGATATTCCCGAACGACATCGGATGCTATTCGCTCGGCGCAGTCGCCCCTTACAAAATGGGCGACACTATGCTGTGCATGGGTTCATCTATCGGCATAGCGGAAGGGCTGTCGAAAAGCCTCGAGGACCCGATAATCGCATTCATAGGCGACTCGACCTTCTATCACGGCGGCATGCCCGCGCTTGCCAATGCGGTCCACGGCGGACACAAGATGATGGTCATAATTCTGGATAATGGGACCACGGCGATGACAGGACATCAACCTCACCCGGGCTCGAATGTGAACGCCTTTGGAGAATCCGCACCTGCGCTTCATCTGGAGAAGGTCATTGAAGGATTCGGAATAGATATCGTCAGAGTCGTCGACCCGTATGATTTCAAGAACACGGTCAATGCGATCACGGAAGAGCTCGAACAGAAGGCTCTCTCCATCATCATCGCCCGCCGAGCCTGCGCACTGTTAGAGATGGCCGAGCGCGGCAAAATCCTCGGCAGGAGAAGGACGATAGATCAGGAGAAGTGCAAGAAGTGTGGCTCCTGCATTGATGGGCTCGGCTGCCCGGCGATATCCCGTCAAGATAATATCTACTCGATCAACGAAATATTGTGCATCGGCTGCGGGGTATGCAACCAGATCTGCCCGCATTCGGCGATAGGGGTGAAGAAATGAGGACGGACATTTTCCTCGCAGGGGTGGGCGGACAGGGTATACTGTCATTCGCACGAGTGCTCGGCGTCCTCGGGCTCATGAGAAAGATGAATGTGGTCATCGGGGAGACACATGGCATGGCGCAGAGGGGCGGCTCAGTGACCGCGACCGTGAGATACGGGGATGTCTATGGTTCGATAATCGGCATCGGGAAGGCAGACCTGCTCGTCGGCTTCGAGCCTCTCGAGGCTGCGAGATATGCAAGGATACTCTCCCCCAAGGGGACGGCTATTGTCAGTACCTCTCCGATCGTGCCCTATTCTATCTCTGCGACTCGGGGGAAATACCCGGAGACTCAGGACTTGATAGGCATCCTCAGGAACAGAGGGAACATGGTGATTGCATTCGATGCGAACGAAATTGCAGAGAAGGTGAAGTTCATATTGACCGCGAACTCCGCACTTCTCGGAGCGGTAGCTTCGACAGGTAAAATCGATGCTCAACTCGAGGACTTCAGGAGCGCGATCAAGAAGACCGTCCCAAGGAAAGCGAAGGAGAATCTCGCCGCATTCGATCTCGGATACGAGATTGGCAGGAAGGTCGCTGAGGAACAGAAAATCACGGATTCTGGCAAGAAAAAATGATCTATCAGACCTTAATGGTCAAGATTTTATAAAGGGAAGCCATGTTAGGAAAAGCACTGGGCCCATGGTCTAGTGGCTATGACGGCGCCCTTACAAGGCGCAGATCACCGGTTCGAATCCGGTTGGGCCCACTGATCTCAATTTGATTTCGTGCTTCTCTAACAATCGCGTATGGTTTATCTCTTCTTCTTCTTTTTCGCTTTCTTCCTCACGACCTTTTTCTTCACTTTCTTCTTTGCTCCTCCGCCACCGACCATCTTGAAGACCTTCGTGCCACACGATGGGCATTTGCCGGTTACAGCCTTGCGCTTGTTCTTCATTGTCACAGGCTTGACTTCAGACTTCACTTTCTTCCTGCACTTCACACAATACATCGTTTCAGATACCATTTTTTTCACTCCTTTCCACTAGAATAACTGTGCTATTGCATCGCATTTCTGCTATTTGACGATATTCAATACCCTTCCCCAAGGCGAAATTACGGTTAATTCACGGTCTATTGACGGTTTGACCCTTCGTAGAAGAGGGGCGATTCAACAGCCTGCTTTCTGCTTGGAAATCATGAGATATATGTATTGAATTCCTATCTACTGGCTCATAGCATTTATCTGAACTGAAAATGAGGAGGGAAGGAATATATATCTCGCAAACCGCCATAGTCCCCAATACGGTGGGTAAATGGGGCTTCTTGACAAGATGAAAAGCGTAGGAACTGCCATGACTGGCGGTGCGGCGAAAGTGAGCTTAGAATACCCTCATCAGGTTATGAAGGTGGGAGATTCGATACCGGTGAAGGTGACCGTGGTCTCGACCGGCAAAGAGGTCAAGTCCGGCGGAGTCTTCGTTGATGTGCATGCTTTCGAGAGCGGGCAGGTCAAATGCAAGCACTGCGGACAGATGGCCACAGTAAGCAACCAGACTGTGAAGCAGGCGATATCTATTGCGCCCGCATTTGTGCTTCAGCCGAACGAGACGAAAGTCTTCGAATCTACCATACAGATACCGATGGGACAGTCGACCTACAACGGCCAAGTCAGACACGAATGGAAGATCAGGGGCAGGCTCGATGCTTTCGGCAACGACCCTGACTCGGGATACCAGGTCATAGAAGTAAGATAAGGATTCATGCATTGGCCGATTTTGGGCTGCCCGTATCTCCAAATCCTTTTCCCTCTTTCTAATTACCTCTATTTTCCAATACCCCTCAATAAGGCTCATAACCGAATATTGCGGTTCATGCCTGAGGTGGTATTATGGCAAGCCCGAAGTTTGAGAGCCGTAAGGCGGCTGATTTAGCGTATATCGAGCACAGAGGACCCTATGATAAAGTGCCCTGGGAGGCATACATAGAGCGACTTTATGGTTGGGCCAAGAATCAGAAGGTAATGCCGGGTTTCTACCCGATGGGGATATACCTTGACGAACCGAGAACATGCGACCCTATGAATTGCAGGAGCGAGATAGCAATCCCCTTCAAGGGAAAGGCGAAGGAAGAGGCGGGAATCAAGATCAGACACATGCCCGCACTCAAGGTGGCCACAATATCCCACAAAGGCCCGGGTAGTGAGTTCCAGAACACATACAATACCTTGACGAGCTGGATCGACAAGAAGGGATACATATTGGCAGGTCCTCCAATGGAGGTCTACTCGAAGAAGCCGGAAGTCATGAACGGGGTGACAATCCTCTATGCAAAGGTCATGATGCCTGTGAAGAAGAAATGATGAGCCCCATCAAGATTGCCCATTAAAAATATGTCCGATGTAGCCTATC
>Ga0224495_10001029_pt1 | contig 20659 bp, 20 predicted proteins | sample SF_Jul11_sed_USG_FD_168128 | JGI IMG/M metagenome (GOLD analysis project Ga0224495, IMG submission 168128) | Sediment microbial communities from San Francisco Bay, California, United States - SF_Jul11_sed_USGS_4_1 | ecosystem: Environmental > Aquatic > Marine > Sediment | place: USA: California...
GCTTCAGCCTTCCAGTTTATTTATTATCCTTTTGTTTCCCAAGGTTATTGTGCTTAAGGAACTCCTCCGGTGTATTAAATGCAGTAAGAAATAAAGGTGTTCCTGCAAAAGATAATGGTGATACTGGACCAATAGTCATAAATGCATATTGTCTTGATGCTATATCGAAAGCACTATGAGGGTCACGAAATGATTGATAAAGCTTAAGTGCATTAGGGTCTCCTCCAACGAGTTCTTTTAGTGACATAAATTCAGTTCCTAAAGCAAGGCCAAAGCCAAAGAAAAATATTCTTAGTTGTCCAATAATCTCTCTATGCAGACTTGAGAGTGTTTGACTAATGAACATCCATCCAAGACCGTACTTTCGTGTAGTTCTTACTGCATCCAAAAGTGAAAGTCTTACACTTTCCTGCTTTTCATTTTCAATTTTTTCTCTTGGAGCTAATCTATGAGCTTCATCTAAGATAACTAGCGTATTCAAAAATCTATTTTCCCGAAAAGCATTTTCAGCCGAATAACTTAAACCATCCAATAATCTTTTTATGACCAATGCTTGAATGGTGTCATTCCAAAAAAGCCCTATTGCCATTTCTCTGGATAAATCTATAATCACTATAGGACGTTGAGTTCCATTAAGATCAAATGTTTGTCTTATAAGACTATCAATACTAATGGCATCTTTTCTATCTTTTCTGAATAATTCGGTTATCGGACCCCAGTAGTCCGTAAAGAACTCATCTTGATTTGCTTCTTGATAAACTACGTTAAATCTGTCGCGAGATTGCTGAGTTCTATAAAATTGCATTTGGACATTGTCATCACCAAGAATTTCCCATGCCCGATCAAAAGATTTACGTTCGTATAGATTTTCTAAGGTAATCAGTGCCTTCTTTAATCTTTCTGCTAAAATTTCTGAAGCAATTCTTCTATTATCGCCTTTTGGAATAGAAAGGCGTTCAAAGAAAGGTGATTCAAAGATGATTTCACTAAAAAGATCCCATCTATCCAAAACCAATTCTTTAACACTTTTTATTTGTACTCCTTTGTTTAACTGAGAAAGAACATGCTTTAAATTCAATGGAAAACCTTCTTTTCTCAATTCACCCCTGGCATCTTTTGAGAATTCGCCTTGAGGGTCTATAACGAATATCCCCATCTCAGGATATCTCGCATAGGATAAGAGAGTCATCTTGGCCAGAACAGATTTACCGGAGCCGGTTTTACCAAAGATTCCAATATGATATGCCTCACCAGCTCCATGCGCGCCTATTCCGAAATGTTTAAACCATAAAGGCAGTTTTGGGGTTGAACCATAGACATGACCTAAATAAAATATCTCATCTCGATATTTTTCTAATAATTTATCTAATATTTGGTCAGTAGTTAAATGGATAAATGTCTCAGTAGCCGGGACAGTCCCCAAAATACTTGGTTCAAATTTATTGCCATCATCACAAAAAACTGCGCTTACAGTCATATCTCCTAAATGGGTATCCTGTTGTCCACTTACTGGGTTAACTTGACCTCTTTGACGAGCAAGAGACCTCATGGTTGGATCTTCAAGCCAAATATTCTTAAGTTGAACTTCAGTTATCTGTCCTAATGCATAATGTGGTTTACCGTCCTGCGAAAATCTAAAAAGAGCAAGTTCACCCACCAGCTTCTTAAGCACAGCGGTTCCAAGAATATCCAAAGAAAGTCCAGTGGTAGAAGAAGGTGAACCTATTGCTCCAATCTTTTCTGTGTTATCAATTAATTTTTCGATCTCTGTTTTTTCGTTACTCATATTACCCCTAAGTTTCTGTTCTATAGCCATGCATACTGAAAAATATTTCTCCTATATCACCTTGGTGCAACTCTGCCATTCGTCTAGTAGCTGTCTGCCTAAACGCAGGAATAGCTCCTCCAAGATGCTTTACCATTCGGTCTGCCATATAGAGAGGATATGGCTCCATAATACCAGGTGTTCTACATTGATATTCAAGTCCGTGAAGTAATAATGCTATTCGAGAATTGTTTGTAGCAATAGAGGAAGCCATTTCAATTCTAAGAGCTGGTGTCCAATTGTGTGGCTTGTAATATAAAACAAAAATTCTCTTTATGCATGATAACACTTCATCGTTTAATCTATGAAGTTCTTTGTCATCTGAAGGAAGTTTTAGATGCCAAGGTTGTTTTGGTTGTTCTAATAGGATTGGTTCTGTAAATTCGCCCGCGGATAAAACTATTGTCAAAATTGCTCGATCCTCATGATGGAAGTACGCTTGAAGCTTCTCACCCAATTCTCTTCTCGTAGTATATTTTGGTATGCTTACCCATAATTTATCGGTTCTGGAGGACTCTAAAATGATTTTATACGATTCAAGGAAGTCTTTAAATTTTTTCTGAAGAATCTTCCCAATACTTGTTTCCTTGGGTTCTAATACTTTGTTTATAGCTTGATTCATGTAAATAAGAGGAGTTGTAAGAGAACCATCTAAGAAAACTATATCGTGGGGTGCCCTTGCAGCAAGTTCAAGCTCCATTTCCATCATTAGACCTCTCAAAACGGTTCCGGTATCAGGGTTATGCTCTACTGGTTCAATAAAAGAATTATGATGCGGTTTTGGCCAATGGCGTTGCTCTGATGGAGGAGTCAATCCCTCTACCGCCACAGAGGCACAAGCTGCAAGATCAGTAGCCAAAAGCCTCTCAACCGCATAAGAACCATCTACACCGCAGGTAGTTGGTATTTCCGCATAACCCACGTCAGTATCCCTTTTTAGGATATTTTCATCTTGTAGTTGTTTCCTTATTTTATCTCTATTTTCTTGAATCTCCCTAAAAGAATTAAAAAGTTCTTCGCCAACCTGCTCACTTTTTGAAAGCATATCCTCGACCAACGCTTCAGGAAGTTCAGCAAAAGGAGTCTGTCCACTTATTTCCATTTATAGTCTCTCCAAAGTTCTTTCTACATTTCTGAAAAAATCTTCGCTGCTGAAATCTTTCCATTCTGTTAGTCTTTCTGCCCTTGGTATTGCCCATCTTTCTTTCCAATAATCAACTAATTCATTAAAAGGCCGATCAACGTAAACAGGTTTCTTCCTTTTTTGAATAACCTCTTTTAAATTCCTCACAAGAGAAAATAAATAAAATTCTCGTTTAATTCCATGATATTCAAATCCGGATAGCTTTAGATATGTCAACCCAAGACTTATCAATTTGAGCTTTCTTGATGGACCATGTCCATACCCTCTGGCGACATCAATTCCTTTTCTAGATAACATTTCCAGAATCTCTTCATACAACTCTTCTGGAATATGAAACGAACCTGAGCCTTGAGTATAGCCTAAACATTCAGCTACAACTTCGCCCTTGTATTTTAAACGATTGTATAAACTGCTTCTTCCAAAAGCACTTGTTGTTGTTATGAATAATAGGTCTGGTTTTAGTTTTCTACCTTCAAGTATTGTTATATAACTTCTATATTTATTTCTATAAGCTTCTCTTATCTCATTAGAAGTTAAGGAAAGAGCAACCATCTTTCCACCTAATAATTCATTATAAGGGGGTAAGGCTCCAACTCGCTGAGCGTGCATTGATCTATTAATCCAAATATCTAACTCACTTTTTGGTATTCCAATCGCATTATCACGTACAGCCATCCTTAATACAGGACTTTGCAAACAAATTAGACCAAAGGGTAAATCATGAGTTGTGTCCCACAGTAGAAATCTCATCTGTCTCCCATATGATCGTTGATAAGGAATACTCCACCAGATAAAATTCCACCATTTATATAAGGTCTCTTCTAATGAACTTGGGGAAACTTTTCTTAATTCCAAATTAATTTTATTTGGATTTACATCTTTGCCATTTTTACAATATAATTTAGCTGTGTCAATAGCTTCAATAAGAAAGTCTTTGTGGAGAGAAATCTGTTCAGCTTTAGCTGGTGCTTGAATGCGTTTATATGTAGTTTTGCTATATCCAGCTGGCCTGAGATGAGGATTGATTTTAAATCCTTGTTCCTTAAGAACTTTCATTATTTTATTTCGCAAAGATTTTTCTTTACTCATTTTTTTAAAACATTTAGGGAACCTAAAGGTTTCCGCTGCACTTTTGTCTATCTTAACTCCTTGTAGTCTTTGCTAGTTTTTAGTTTGTGAACTAAGTCTGACAGCGATTTACTTTGTTCTGCTGATGGTTCTAAATTTTTTAATTCGCTCCAATCAAATGGGGTTTCCAAAAAATCTATGTAACACTGTTGAGTAATGGCATTATTAAGTAGATCATTCAGATTAGCTTTATATTTTTCACATTGTTCTTCCTTTTCGAACGCAACAAATCTTTGATCATCAGTTTTGTGATATGCGAGTACCTGACCACCGTATGAAACTGCTAAATCTTCGACTTTTTTACTAAAAACATCGAATTTTTCGTCACCTTCTTTTTTTCGCATAAGTCCACTATTCTTAATATCCAAAGCAAGTAAAAATCTAAAGGCTCCTCTTTTTTCAATTGTTGGGGAACAAGCTAAATTTCGGGTGAACCAGCGTCCCTCAAAATGAGATGAAAACAATGAGTCCTTTGTTTGCTCTAATTCTTTGAGATAATTGCAAAGTTTATCCCATTCTCGACTCTTACAGACAACAACAACATCACCTCCTGTTCCTCCTCCCGTAAGTTTAGCACCGAATCCATTAAGATTTGCCTTTTGAACCACAGTATCAATCCACTCGGTTGATAGGCCAAGTAGATTTCTCAGTGCAGATTGGGAGTAACCAATAATATTTATAATAATATTTGAAGCTGATTCATCGCGAGCTGAAAAGTATGAGCCTAAAGCAGCCCAAAGTTCCTCAGAAATTGATCCAAGATAAGTCATAAATATATCATGGGACATATCTGGTGTTAAATTTAAGAGATTTACTTTTTTTAAGTAGTTTCCAAAATTTTCCATTCGTGCCTTAACTCCTCTGATTGCTGCCTCCGTAGTTTTGAGTTTGCCACTGTAAACTAAGGCACAACTAAAATCAAATAAGTCACAACCGGCGTTTGGATAATCTTCTGCCAGACTCTTAGCCTCGTATGGAAAGTTAGTATAATATGAATAAATTTTATAAAAATCTGGACAAATATTTTCTTTGGGACAACTTAAAGTGGGTTTGGGAGATTTTTTAAAATCAGAACAGAGCATATTCTTAGAAAAGATCCTGCTTGGATTAAAATTGGATTTTGGTGGATCATCAAGGTCTCCTTTTCTCGGGATAGTCTGAAGATAATAGGAAGGGAGTCCATCTGGGGCACCTATTAGAGAAAAAAATGCGTTAGCTCCTGAACTTTGATGATTGTGAAACAGTGAATCTATGCCCCAAGCTAATGGAAAAAGACATTTTGAAAAAATAGGGTCTTTAATGATTCCTTCTATCGTCCGAGTTGGTTTTGAAAGCTTCTCTAGGAAACTATCTAGCTCTTTTCTGGAAAAGTTGTTTTCAAATTGATAGTTTAGAGCCAAGGAAAGGGAAGCAGCCAAAGCTCCACTGCTACCTAATCCACACATACTAGGAAGTTCACTGTATAAACCTATATCGACACCTTTCCATCCACACGCAGTAAGTAAATGTTCAAGCTGACATGAAACTATTATTGATGGAAAAACAAACTCTCTCCTTTTTTGTTTGGGATCGAGCACATCGACAAAATAAATATTATCAATGTCAACATTTACTTTTTCATCATGAAGACGTCTTCGCACACCCACGTAAAAGTACTTTGGTAAGGACTGACACACTGCAGGGTGTCCAAACATGACAGCATGTTCTCCTGCCAAGAAGAAACTACCAGGGGCACGGGTTACGATTTCCCAATCAGCAGGTTTTAAATAATCTTTCCACTGGGTCATTTTTTCACCACTTCAATTTTCACTTAATAATCAAACAATGTTAACTGACATTATGGAAACCTGAAGGTTTCCGCCCTACGGGTCGTAAGGGATTTATCAACTACATTTTTGCTCAATAAACCTAAAGGTTTACACTCCATTTTTTTATCGTCTTACATCTAACATCTCACGTCTAACCATCTGGAGGTCTAAAGACCTCCGCTACATTTTTTTTATCACTGCACAAAAAACCAGCTTGTAAGCTTAGTAACTCCTAAAGTTTCAAGAATCACTCCTACAAGCAGGATTATCATTGTCAAAAATTTGGCTAAATCCGAGGCTTTTAAACTACCCAAGAGCTTTGGCTCACGGGATAAATAGGCTGAGGCAGCAAAAAGCTCCTCTCCGATCAAAGTATAGTCACAGGCTACCACAAAAAAGGGTAGCTGGTGAATATTAGCAGTTCCTGCTACCTGAATGGCTCCGGTTGAAAGGCCGGTCTCAGCCATAAGTAAGGATTCAGCATAAAAAGAGCCAAACATAAAATTAGCCGCAGGTTTTTCCCTAAGCATTATTCCGTTTACACCAGCCGCATAAGCAAACTGCTCACTGGTCAGGTACCTGACATTGTTGCGATTATAAGCCTCAGGGCGTCCCGCTTTTGCATAACCCTGTTTTACAGATTCCTCAGCCACTGTTACCACAAAGGGAAGACAGACCGGAACAAGGAGAGGAACATCATAAGCAGCAACCATCTCCGCCACGTTTCCCAGGATAATCATACTGGCAACAGTCTGCAGATTATCCATATCCTCGATCCCGGAGATGTAAAGGATAGGCTTTCCCATCTCTGTTGCCCTGCCCACAGCCTCCTCAATTGCATCCAGGCCGGCAATCCTGCGCACAAAAAGACTTGCTCCCTTTTTTGCTCTCTGGATGAAATATAGAACGAAAGTAAAGAAAAGAATCAAAATGATAAATACGTTTATCCTCAGGGGATTGAACCACTGAGTGGAGGAAGAGATTTCAGCAGGTGATTCAGATGCTATAGCTTTGGAAACCAAGAGTAAGGTAAGAAAGAACAGCGGGGTAAATAAATGGGTTTTTCTCTTTACGAGCCCTAAAGCTTTTACAGGGCAGGGAAATTTTTTCATAAGGAAAGACCATGCTTAAACAAGAGGTAGAGGTAATATTTCAATTCCAATAAATATTCCCTTAAGAATATTACTCTCTCAGCCAGAAGGGAGACCCTTCCCATAACAGTCAAGCCAAAGCCAGCACCAAACCCGATCATCAAAGTCCATATGCCTACCTTAGCTGTTCTCCCAAAAAGACCCGTATGTTCTTTGGAGAAGAAGAAGTAGATCAGAGCTGAAAGTACTCCGATTATTATAAGTATATTGGAGAAAAGCTGCCAGGAAGTGAATCCTACAGGAAGCATAGTGGAGCTTAACTGACGGATAACATAATTCTGCATATAAAGTGCTATGGCAAATCCGGTGCCGCTACCAATATAAAAAGCTAAGGAGAAACGTGAGATCCAGGACCATTTCCTGGAAAAGCGGGCCCAGATCATCAATCCCAGGATAGCTGGAATTATATAAATCCATTCTCCGTGTCTCAGAGGCACAATCAGCTTTGGCACAAACCCATTGTAATATAATATCACCGCAAAATATCCAGCAGAAACTCCTACAACCAGATGTTCGGCGAACTTATAAAAGGGGTTATCCTTGTAAAGAAAGGTAAAGATACAAATGGTTAAAAATACTGCTATTGCATTCCAGATTATCTCTTCTGTTCCCATAGTTTTTCCTTCCTAAAAACGCAAGTTCAAGAATTTTTCTTTTTTGACATAAAATAACCTATGTTACCTATGACAATAAACAGTATAACCACCACATGGGTGGTGGTCTGTATAGGCATGCTCTTATAAGCAGATAACTGATCTTTTTTCTTGGAAATGTAGCCATCTTTCTCCGCCAGGTACTCATATTCAGCAGCACCTTTCATTCCGCCTATCAAACCGAATATCTGCCTGGATTGGAGGAAGGGGTAATAATCTGAGGTCATAACCCCGGTCACACCTATGGCTAAAAGAGCATTATAGCGTCCATTAGCATAGTTAATCCAATATTCGGTAGAAGAGCCAGCAGAGATATTGAGAATAGCTCTCACATTGTCATAATTAGTTATGCTTCTCATCATAGTTAAGGAATCTAAGGGTGTGCCATAGTAGTCTTCCGGAAAAGGAATTCTGAAGTTCTGTCCCATAGCTAAGATGGTGATAGCAGGGTAGGGCTTATAACCCAGATAAACATAATCCATACCGTTTACTTTGTTATACTCTTTGGAAACCTGAGAGATTACCTGTTCAACCATACCGGGACCGTTCTGATGAAGACAGCACAAAAGAAGTTTGACATCTCTTTTAAATGCCTGGCGAGTTATGGCATACATCATAGGATGGAGTTCAGCCATAGCTTCTGGTGCATAATCAACTCCAATCATTAAAATATCCCCGGAATTCAGGCTCTCCACGAAATCATATACGCTTTGCACTTCCGGGGTAACGTAGAGTGGAACATCAAAGGGAACAATGGCAGTTATCACCACGACTATTCCGATAATAAGATAAACCCAGCGCCTATCCAGGTTCATCATTTGTTCATAGAAGCTCATATATTCTCCTTAATCTCTTCCCATATAGGTTCTTTCAATCCCCAGCATTATTTTTAGGGCTGTAGCAGTAGCTCCCAATCCGACCCCTATCCAGAAAGCCCTTTTGGCTGCCATATTGGGAACAGTGAGAATGAAATTGGCTAACCACTGATTTACAGAAGAGAGTGGACCCAAGGGAACTAATCTGAGCATAATTATCAAAGCGGAAACCAGAAGTATGGTGGCCAATATCGTGCGTGCCCTGAAAGCCCTGTAGGCTGCTGAGGCAATGTAGAATGCTAAAAGAGAGAACATCGTTGCCTGGATCGGGATATAAATATATTCGAAAAAAAGCATAAAGATACTTCCCTTAACCAGACTTGCCTGACCTGGATACAACCCTACGATAAGCATAAAGATTAAACCGATTAAGGCGATTACGCTATATCCCCAGCCAGGTGTTTTTCTCTGCACCTTGTGAATACTTGCCATGGTTAAACTCCACAATCCTAAAAGCATAGCGAAACAACCAATCACTATAATCCAATCTAATGACCATTCATAAATTATCTCAAACTCTTCCCTGGGTACAAAATACTGGACCAGCATGAAAAACCCTACACCGGTAACAATAGCAAAAGGTAAAGTTTTACGCATCTTCTTCTCCTTTTAGAGTTGTACTCGAAAGAGGTTTAAAAAGAACTGAAAATTAAAACTTGCTGCTAATGCTCCCAGGATCAAAGAGATTATGACTAAGGCTTTTCCCCAGTCCTGGGCTTTAAGGGTTCCTAAAAGCACGGGTTCTTTTCCCAGATAAGCAGAAGCGGCGTAAAGCTCTTCACCAATTAGAGTATAATCAGTTGCTGCAATGAAAAAGGGTATCTGAGCTATCTCGTCTGTTCCGGAGATCTGAATTGAACCTGCTACAGAGCCGGTTTCCGCTAAAATCAAAGATTCAGCATAGAATTTTCCCAGATAGAAGTTAGTAGCTGGTCTTTCCCTTAACATTATACCATTAACTCCTGCCACATAAGCAAACTGCATTGAGGTAACAAAAAATATATTCTCTTCCTTGTAAGAATCCGGTCGTCCTGCCTCGAGATAGGCTGCCCTGACTGTTTCCTGTGCAACTGCCATAACCACAGAATCGTAACAGGGGATTAAGATGGGAGTTTGATATTCTGCGGTTTTCTTTGCTACGCGGCTTAATATAGTGAAAGAGGCGATCGTGGCTATCATATCCGCACTGCCCAACCCGATAATATAAAGTATGGGCTTACCCATTTCGGTCGCCCTTCCAATAGCCTCATCCACAGCTTCGATCCCGGCTAAAGGACGAACGAATAATTTCTTGCCCTTTCGGGCTAAGTTGATGAAGTAAAGGGCAAAAGCAGAAAAGAGGATTACCCCGATTAAAACTGTGGTTTTGCCTGTATGATACCACTGACCATAAGCAAAAGCAGGATTGGAAACTTCAGATTCAGCAAAGGTTTTATCGGCTTTAGCTCTTACTTTATAATAAAAATTCTTATGGCCGGGTAAATAGTTTTTATCAGTTTTTTCCTTTGCCCCCTTATCGTCAAAACGGCTCTCTCCAGCCGGTGCCACCCCTCTTATCTCAAATTCTCCTTCAGGGTTATCCGATCTTAGAATCTCATATGCTACTACATTTTTTTTTCCTGCACCATCATCTGGAGAAAGCTTCCAGGTAACGGTAATGGAGTGACCATTATCATTAGGGGTATCAGAGGCTTTCACCTCTGATGGGGGAAGCGGTTCTTCCTGGGAGAAGGAGATATTTACAAATAAAGTTAAGAGGAAAATTGTCAAGAGACTAATTGTAATTTTTCTCATCTACACCTCGAAGCTATAGTTTTCTCATTTTATCAAACCTAACCAGGTTCCGAAAAGATAATCCAGTCTTCCCAGGAGGAGGGACATCCTGGACATAACTGTATAACCAAAGGAGGCACCAAAGGAAACCATTATAAACCAGATTCCTACTTTAGCAAAACCTCCAAAAGTTCCCTTATGCTCTTTGGAGAAGAAGAAATAAACCAAACCGCAGAAGGTGCCTACTACGATTACTAAATTACCAATGGTTTGAGGTAGATTGCCTGTAACAAAGATGGGCATAATGGTATTTTCTGTTTGGACCATTCCATTGCTTACCAGATAGCGGGTGAAATATAAGCCGGCGGTAGTTCCTACCACTAAAGCTAAAGACCATCTGGAAATCCACCCTATCTTGGGGAAAAGACGTAGGAGCATTAAAATTCCGAAAATTCCTCCAATGATATAAATCCATCTCCCGGCTGCCAGATTATCCACCAGCTTGGGCATCATAACCTGCCAGAAGGTCGTTGCAAACCAGTATCCAGCAGAGACCCCCACAAATAAAGACTCACAAAATTTATAAAAAGGGTTATCCTTGTATAAAAAGCTGAAAATCCCTAAAGTAAGTATCGCCGCTATCCAGATTCCGATTGTTTCTACCATCTCTCCTCCGCTTATGACCCCTTCTTTTTTCTGGTAGCAAAATAAGCAAAATTCCCGATCAGTATAAAAAAGCAGATAACCGCATGGGTAACCGATTGTGAGAACATATACTTTACAGCCTTAGCCGGTTTTCCTGTGGCTATCTCAAATTCTGCCCCACCTTTCATACCTCCCAGTACTCCTATGAGCTGACCACTCTGCACATAAGGATAGACCAGAGGCGCCTGAACTGCAGTGTTTCCGGCAGCTAACTTTATCTTGTAGGGGTCAACTGCAAAGATTACCCATTCGTAGGTTCCGGGATATCCGGCTGAGAGGTTATATACAAAATCTATATTATTGTAATTCTTTACCCCTTTCATCAGGGGAAGATCCTCAGTTTTATTCCCCGTATAATCCTTGGGAAAAGTAGCAGGGATATCGCTTCCCATCCTCTCCACCACCACCTCATTTCCGACAGTATAGCCCAGGTTCACATAATCGATTCCATATTGAGGATTTCTATTCTTTACCTCCTCATCTTTAAAAACCTCCTCTAAGGCTATGTTAGCCTGAATTGGCCCATTGGGCCAAAGTCCGATAATGATTACCTTCAAATCCCTTAAGAAGCAATAGCGCAGGAATGATTCAGCCATGGGCTGTAACTCCGGCATAGAGCCAGGGTCATAATCCATTGAGAGTAGAACCTTGGAGCCAGGAGGTAAAGCTTCCAAAGCGTTGTACACATTATTGACAATGGGGGTAACCTCAATATGTAGCTTGACTGTAAAGAATAAAGGCAGGGCTGCCGCAATAGCAATGAACAGGAAAATTATCCTGCGGTCAATAGCTAAAAGCTTCTCCAGAAAACTCATCTGTTTCTCCAAAAATCCTAAAATTTATTCTCCGCTGGCAAAGGTCCTCTCCAACCCTAATAAAACCCGCAGAGAGGAGGAGACAATCCCTAAGGCTATTCCTATCATTATAGCCCTCTGTCCGGCAGTTTGAGGAAAATCCATTACCCAGTCGGTGATATTTCCCAGCCTCCATCCTTCCGGCAGCCAGGAGGAAAGATAATATCCAAAAGGAACACGACCTAACATCACCACCATAGCGGCAACCAGAAGCATAGTTGCTTCTTTGTTCCTGGCTCTAAAAGCCCGGTAGGAAGCTGATGCCACAAAAAAAGCTAAAATGGAAAACATAGTGGCATTCAGCGGGTAATAGAGTATGTCATACAGATAGTAGAAAGTGGTGCCCGGATTCATAAACCCTCTTCCATCCCAGAAACCGACTATAACCATAAGGAAGAACCCAAACCAGACCACGATAGCAAAGGGCCAGCCTTTTCTTTTAAAATAGAACCTGTCTGCATTTACTTTTAGAAGATTCAAACAGCCCAGCCAGATGGCGAAGGCAGCCACGATAAAGAAGAGGTCCTCAAAGAAATTTCTGAAATGATTGAAAGGCGGATGCGGGATGAAATAGACAACTATCAGGGTAAATCCGACTATTGCGGTTATAGCTAAGGGGACCTCTCTACGCATAAAGCCTTTTCCTCATAATCAACTAACGTAGGAAAACTCTCAAATCATAAACACCAAATGCCAACAAAATCGAGCCAACCAAAATGAAGAACAGGAAGATAAACTTTCCTACATCCTGTCCTTTCAGGCTTCCCAGGAGCTTTGGGTCCCGTGAAAGATAGGCTGAAGCTGCGAAAAGCTCCTCCCCGATTAAGGTATAATCGCAAGCTGCCACAAAAAAGGGAAGTTGAGCTGGTTGCCCGGTTCCTGCAATCTGAATGGCACCCACGTAATTGCCGGTTTCTGCCAGAATCAATGATTCGGCATAGAATTGACCCTGGAAAAAAATGGCGGCTGGTTTTTCCCGGACGAAAAGTCCATCCACTGCTGCGGTGTAGCCAAACTGGTCATCTGTCAGGTAATAGACCATATTCTCGTTAAATAAATCAGGTCGGCCGGCATTGGAGTAAGCCTCTTTTATGGTTTCCCTGCAGGAGACCATAACCAGTGAGCGAGAGGTGGGAACTTCCAGTTTAGCTTCATACTCTGCGGTGATTTTGGCTACCTGTCCTAAGATGGTTACACCGGCAATGGTCTGCATATTATCCATATCCGATATTCCCGGGATATAGAAGATCTTTCTGCCCATCTCGGTTGCCCGTCCAACCGCATCTGTAACTGCTTCGAGACCAGCGATCTTCCGGATGAAAAGCTCTTTGCCCGTCTTGGATTGATTGATAAAATAAACAATTGACAACGCTAAAATCAAAGCCAGGAGGAAAGTATATTTTCTGCTCCAGTCCACCCATTGGGCTTTGGCTTTGACTGGCTGGCTGGGCAAAGATTCAGAAAGAGAAACCAACCCTAAAGCCCTTATTTTATAGAAATAATCAATGTTGTTCCGTGCGTGGCTATCAAAATAACTTTCAGCGCCGGCAGTGGTTTTACCCAACAACTCATATTCCCCATCTGTGCGGGTAGACCTCAAGATCTCATATCCCTTCACCTTATTATCATCCCTGACCACCCCAATATCATCAGCAGATTTCTTCCAAATAATGGTGATACTGCCACCAGCATCATTGGGAGTATCTTCTGCTTTTACCTCTGTGGGTGGGGAGGGAGGGAGAGTATCTTGTTGGGCTAAAACCGGGATTGGGATTAACAAAAAGCTAAGAATTAAAATGGATAAGATTAAAGCGTAGGTTTTATTTGATGTCTGAGTCGATATCCTCGGTCTCACGAAGTTTCCCTTAATATATAAAATAAAAAACCGCCAATTTAATAAATATAGATTAGCGGTTATATATGAATTGCCCAAATCTTAAAAATTTTCCCTTTCGGTCTAAACAATACCCTTTTCAGAATCATCCTCCAAAGTCAAAGCTCTATACTGTCTGTTAATTTATCGGGTAAATCTTTTATGTCAAGCATTTTTTTATACTGGGTATAAAGCTTTAACGTTACTTTTTCACCTAAAGCGGATTATTGAACAAATGAGCGTTTAAACCTTACTTCTCTTTACCCTTCTAACATCTCCACATTAGCCCTGGGGATTATGGCTCTGGTTTTATCCGCAAATTCAACTTCCAAAACACGGGCAGAGGATTCGGATTCAAGTTTCTGTAAAGCTGGAGGAAGATTAACCACTTTCCCAAGGTTACCAAAATATGGCTCTCTAATTACCCTTATGGGAGTTCCTGTCTCCAAGCCGATATTCTCCGACTCTGCAGTCTCAATCTTTTTGTGGATGTCACCCTCAAAAGGTATGACCACCTCAGGTCTTATAACACCTGCTCTTATCTGAGTAGCTCCATTTATACAGGCCATTTTTCCCTGCTTGGACTTAAGCAAATTAAAAGTTCTCTCTGCCATATTTATCTGCCCGAATCCTTCTGTTACCACAAGGGTTATGCCTAATTCTTCAGAGCCGGTTATAGCTACTCCCAAATCATATCCCAGGAATTCCCTCAAATCCTTATCATCGAATCCGCCTACAACAATCCCCTTGGCTCCAACTGAAATGGCTTTCTTGATGGCGGGGCTGGTGACCAGGCTACCCCCTACAATCACTTTCCCCTCACATTCTTTGTCTATGTGATTGTCAGTTAAAACTTCAATGTTATCTTTGGTGATAATTTTTACCTCTCCATGAGTTTCTCCCCCTATTCCAAATATTCCCTGGATGAAGGAGCCCCAGGTGCTTACGGAAACTCCTTCTTTGGGAAAAACTTCCATCACCTCTCCCTGCAGGTAGGCTTTCACCTCTACTGGTATGGGATTTCCTCGGATTAAAACCTGTCCGGTGATTGAGGAAATGCTTTCTATGGTTCCCTCAGATTTAGATTTACATTCTGAGGAAAAAAGCCCAAAAAAGGATCTGCTTTTTGCTACAACTTCATTTTCCTTGACCCTGTCTCCTTCTTTTTTCAACATATGCTCAGGAACGTCCTCAGGCGGAAGCGCTAAAATATTCGCCACATTTACCGGCTCCACATTTCCCGGCAGATTGGTTCTGGCAACCACAGTATCCGGGGTTACCTTATCTCCAACCTTAACCAGAACCTCTCCTTTTAGAGGTAAGATCCTTTTCTTGGTAATCAGCATCTTATCAGTTACCTTTAAACCCGGAGTATATGCATGAGTCATAAAAACTCCTTTAAAAAATCTCCACTCAATTAATTCAGCAAATTAATTTTTGCTAAATGATCATACTCTTTTTCAATCTCTGTCTTAGAAAATTTTGGCTTAAGATTTTGAACCTTTTCAATTATTACTTTTTCTAAATCAGCACCTCTATAATGTTGTTTATTATTCTTAAAAACAAAGTGGATTGTAGCAGCCAATTCTAAGTCTTTGGGTTCATAATTGCCAAAATGCTTTAGAACGGATTCAACTTCATCTTTATTTTCTTCTATAAATTTCTTGGCATATTCGATATAATTTTCTGCATCTTTTTTTACTTCTATATCATAACCCATACCTTTAGGATCAACACCGATATCTATTAAACCATAATTCTTCATTATCCGGAGGTGAGTGTCCAATGAATCATCATATGGACCAAAATGGTAAAAGTAGAAGTTATATGGCAGTTTTACACCGTATGCCTCTTGCAAAAAGTAGATAATTTTCTGAGCTACAATGTAGCCGAAATAAGATTTTATATCTTCTATTCGCTTTAAAATGTGTGCAATAAACCCAAAAAGGACCTTTTCATAGGTTTGATTCATAATTCCTCCTTTAAGGTTATGTCTCCCACTCCATTGCATCTATATATCTTTTAACTTCTTCCAATTTATCATTTTTTGGTGCGTATAATCTATTTTTATTAATTCCTTCATCTAATGATTTAATGATGTTAGAGACTCTTTCTATATCTTTATACTTATCTTTAATATCGCTAGATTTTGGTGATCTTAGCTTTACATAAAATCTTTCTTTCTTAAATTTATTAGGGGCATCTTGAGCATTGTCGGTTAAGAAATTTGCACCAAATTTTTTTCTAATCTCTTCTATATTTTTTTCAAATATTTCTTTTTCTTTAATACTTGTATAGTCTAGGGTCCCCTTTACACATTCATGATGTTGTCGATACATTAGAATATTAGCTAGCTCTTTATATTCTCCATTATTTGAAATCTCCTCCTTAACCCTGTTAAAAACTGAGGCATCGTCATGTTCTAGGTATTCCTTAACATCAAATGGGTATTTTTCACCATAGTTTTTTAGCAAAGTCTTCTTTATGAATTCAGTGAAATGTAAATCGTAAGCACGTCTAACCGGGTGAAAATAAACTTGTAAAAACATATAATATCTTGCTAAAATAAGTGCTTCTGCCGTATAGACTCCACCCTCATCTATGCCTAAAGTCGGAGATTCATAAAATTTATCACGAACCATTGTTAGAGTGTTCACCAATCTATCTAAATCAAATCTACCATAATAGACTCCTGTGTAAAATGAATCTCTCCATAAGTAGTCCATTCTATCAACATCAAGGGGGCCATCAATAATTGGTTGTAAGATTGGATTTGGTTCTTCTTTAGTAATAAACTTTCCAATTTTCTCTGCAGTTATTTCATATTCACTATTCAAATTATCTATGCTTTCCTTGATTGCCTTGTCCTCCAAGATTATTTTTTTAGAGAAATCTTTATGGGTTAATTTCTTACCTCCTTCCTCTGAAAAAAGCACTCCTTCACCCACATGTGATAATGGCGGATGTCCTATATCGTGTAATAATGCAACAAGTCTAAGCAATATTTTATTTTTCTGTATCTCTTTTTCATCCCAATTAAGAAGTTTCTCTTGTTTATCTTTTAAAATTAGTATATCATAGACTCTAGAAACCAATTCCATCACCCCTAAAGAGTGAGCAAATCTCGTATGGTCAGCACCATGATATATAAGATTTGTTGGTCCAAGTTGTTTAATCCTTCTTAATCTTTGAAAGGCAGAGGTATTTATTATATCCCTTTCAATATCATAAACTTTTATATATCCATGAATTGGATCCCTAAAAATGTGGTACTTATCAAAATAGCTGCTCAATAAATCTTACTCCTACAAAATAGTGCACATACGTGCAGATGTCAAGAGAAAAATTCTAAAATTCTAAAATTTACAACCTCTCCAATGCTTCATTAGGATAGATATCCAGGGTAATCATCCACTCTTTTAATTTCTGCACTCTGATTTTATCATCTGTTGGCAGGTTAAAAGGTCTCCCCCTGCCATCTAAGATTATGCCAGTAACTCCACCATAGATTTCCTTTTCGACTTTTCCGCCTTTGCCTTCGCCCAGGTCAAATCCCCTGAGTGGCTCCAGAATAGCTTTGGCTTTTAAAGGATCTCCTTTTTCATCCAGCCCCAAGGGGAATTTTTTCATCTCACCATATTTCAAGGTTCCCTCAATGGTTTCGCCATCAGGCATCTCAAACTTATATTTCAAGATATCCCTTTCGTCCTTAAGCTCTCCTGCGGGAGCAATACAGGTTCCTAAATGAATTAAACAGTCTTTATTGAAAACCTCGACAGCTGCTTTGGTATGAACGGTGGATAAGACCCCAAGCTGGGGCATCATAAATATACTGTCAACGGCTAATCGGGTTATTGCCTCAGGCATGAATCCATCAATCAACATCAAAGCAGCCTGATGCCTTCTGGGAGCATGAGAGAGCACACCTCCTGAGCCTATGAGCATATCCAGGGTCATCATATTCACCAGGGTCTGTCCGCCAATGGTCTGGTCAAAAGCATCCGCTATGGTTCTCTGCTGTTGTACTCCTTTTAAAACGGTAGCAAAAGATTTATGCTGGATAAAAGCAAGCCTCAAAGCCTCTTTGGCAATTGCCTGCTCAAAGATCAGCTCCTCCATCGACTGCGGAATGGTGGTAGGTCTGATCATCTTGTTTTTGACCCGGTTCCTCAGGTCCCTTTCATCCAGATGGAAGGGAACCCATCTCATCACATTATCCAGTCCAGCCTCAGCAAAGACGTTGGATACAGAATAGCTCATCCCTAAATTTGCACTAACTGTTCGGTTGAAAATCCCCTGAAATACAGAGAAAATATCTGTGGTGGCACCTCCTATATCCACTCCTACAACTTGAATCCCTTCTTCGTCCGCGATCTTTTTCATAATCAATCCAACTGCACCCGGGGTAGGCATAATGGGTGCATCCGTCCAGGTCATAAGTTTTTTGTATCCGGGTGCCTGAGCCATTACATGTTCCATAAAGAGATCATGAATCTTCTCCCTGGCAGGTAAGAGATTTTCTCTTTCCAGAACCGGTCGCAAATTCTCCACCACAGTCAAATCTACTTTATTCAAGAGAGTGTTTTTGATTGCCTCTCGGGCATTGATGTTTCCGGCATATATAACCGGCAGCTGGTAACCTATGCCTAACCTGGGCTTGGGATCTGCCGCAGAGAGTAGCTCAGCTAATTCCACCACGTGAGTAGTGGTTCCTCCATCGATTCCGCCTGAAAGTAAAATCATGTCTGGCCTTAGCTGTCTTATTCTCTGGATCTGCTGGTGTGGAAGCCTTTTGTCATTGGAGGCAATCACGTCCATCACAATTGCACCTGCACCCAAGGCTGCTCTTTCAGCACTTTCCGCGGTCATACTCCTAACCACCCCTGCTACCATCATCTGTAAGCCTCCACCAGCGCTGGAAGTGGAAACGTAAATATCAGTGCCCACATTTCCGTTAGAGGGAGTGATTATCTTCCCTTTTTCATCCAGTATTTTCCTGCCGGAAAGCTCCTCCACCTCTGCCACCGCATTCAAGACCCCCATGGTCACATCTTCAAAGGGTGCCTCAACTGTGGTGGGGGCTTCTCCTCGAACAATCAGACGATATTCATCCCCCTTCTTCTCAATCAGGATTGCCTTGGTGGTAGTGCTTCCACAGTCCGTGGCTACGATGATATTGATATCTTCCGGTTTTAAATCTTTCATAGAACTCCTTTATGACTTTACTGGAGTGTAAAGCTTCAGCTTTACGTTTATTATTGGCAAACCTAAAGGTTCGCACTCCAAAATTTTCGCAGGTCGAGCATATCCAGAAAGATTGCTAGACATTTATTGTCAAGCAGGTTACGCCATGCTTGACCTACTCGTCGGGCATAAAACCCAAAGCTACTATTCCTTTCCCGTAATTACCTGCCACAAATTCCTTCTGCCTTTGGTTTTCCTTTCCTCTTTTCTTCTCTTTTTGTCCTCTTTCTCTTTAGCTAAAGCCTCAACGTCGAATTTCTCTATGGTCTGCAAAAGCTTTTCCATATTACCCCTTTCCTCCATCATCTTCCTGAACTCATCGTAGTCTTTCCAGGAGAAAATAGTCTGCACAAAGGGTTCGAAAAAGACCAGCATCTGAGAGCCGATGTAATTTAAAGGTTTAACCGATTCCAGAAATAAAATAGCCGGCGTAGACATCTTCCACAGAACCACTTTTTTGGCAATCCTGTCCAGTATCTCCTGCTGTGCAGGGGTAAGTCCTTTTTCTTCTTCTTTCGCTATCTTTGGATGCGAAGAAAAGATCTGTCTGAAAGGCATTTAACTTTTTATCCTCGATTTGATATAATTAACAACTTCCTCTTTATTCTGCTCAAACCTTACGTATATTCCCCTGAAATTCTCTAAACGGGATGGTTTTTCAAAAGGGGAGAGAAGGACTCCGTTTTTATCCACATAGAAACTGCGGTATTTGCCCCATTCCATCTCCCTTGTGTTTATCAGGAATTTAACTTTTATCTTATCCCGGGATAGCTCATAAGTCGTAGGTAGAAAAAAGGAGGCAAGTGAGCCCAGCAGGATAACTAAAGAAAGCAAAAGGAAAAAAAGGCTGTTAGTGGAAAAGAATACAACCGCCGGTGCAAGGGTAATGAAAAGGATAACTAAAATTGTGCTTCTTTTATTTTTCTTCAGCGGATGACTGGTCCAGGTCAAGCTTTCTTCTACCATTTATTCTTTTCCTCCCTCTGAGGTTCTGTACCTGTTCTTTCTGATCTCCTCCATCTGCTGAAGAAGCTCCTTGGGCTCGATCATTTTCTTTTTAACCAAAAGAGTTACCAGGGCTTCTTGAGCCAGATTATTGGATAAACATAGCTCCTCAAAGGTAACCTCTTTCCATTTGCCATCATAGAATATCTTTAAAGCTACTTTTTTATCTTTTTCTTCCAAAATTATTTCCTTTCTAAAACCTCATTTAAACTGCCTGTTCGATACCCTAAAAGGTCTAAGGTTACATAGTTAAATCTTAAACCTTTTAGTTTATCAGCTATCTTTTTTCTTAACTTTTCATTCAAAAGCATTCTTTTAAGCTCTTTTGATTCTAATTCGATTCGGGCAATCCCCTTGTGATCCCTGACCCTTAACTGGGTAAAACCTGCGTTATGTAAGAAATTCTCTGCTCTTTCTATTCTTTTCAGCTTTTCAGGAGTAATCTTCTCGCCGTAAGGAATCCTGGAGGACAAACAGGCAAAAGCTGGTTTGTTCCAGGTAGGAAGTTTGAGCTTTTTGGAAAGAGTTCGTATCTCCTCTTTAGTAAGCCCTGATTCCAGCAGGGGGCTTCTGATCCCTAATTTATCAAGAGCTATTCTGCCCGGTCTGTAATCTTTCCGG
>Ga0224495_10001031_pt1 | contig 20606 bp, 13 predicted proteins | sample SF_Jul11_sed_USG_FD_168128 | JGI IMG/M metagenome (GOLD analysis project Ga0224495, IMG submission 168128) | Sediment microbial communities from San Francisco Bay, California, United States - SF_Jul11_sed_USGS_4_1 | ecosystem: Environmental > Aquatic > Marine > Sediment | place: USA: California...
CGGCATTTTCCAACCCATTCAAATCGCCAGCGTGATCGCGCTGAACGGACCTCAGGAATGCGTCAAGGAGACGGTCTTGCGTTATCAGAAACGGCGCGATGTCTTGGTCGGCGGGTTGAATCGCATCGGATGGAAGGTAGCGAAGCCGATGGCCACGATGTTCGTGTGGGCGCACATTCCCCTTCCGTACCGCCACATGGGGTCTCTTGAATTTTCAAAGCTCCTCCTCAAAGAAGCGAAAGTTGCGGTCTCTCCAGGGATCGGGTTTGGCGAGGGCGGCGATGAGTACGTGCGGTTTGGGCTGGTGGAAAACGAGCATCGCACGCGCCAAGCGGTCAGGGGGATTCGCAAAACGCTCAAACTCGACGGAGCGGAAGAATGAAGTCTCGCATCGGGGTCGGCATCATCGGTTTCGGCACGGTGGGCGTCGGCACGGCGAAAGTGCTTCTCGACAATGCGGCGCTCATTCGACGCCGTGTCGGTGTGCCCGTCGAACTGATCCGCATCGCGGATCTCGATGTCACGCGCGATCGTGGGATGGTGCTGCCGTCAGGCCTGTTGACGACCGATGCGAAGCAGGTGCTCCACGATCCCGCCATCGACGTTGTGATCGAACTGATCGGCGGATACGATACGGCCAAGCGCGTTATCCTGGAGGCGATTGCCGCGGGCAAGCAGGTGGTCACGGCAAACAAGGCGCTTCTCGCTCTCCACGGAGAAGAAATTTTCGAGGCCGCGACGCGCCAGGGCGTGGATGTAGGGTTCGAAGCCAGCGTGGGCGGTGGGATTCCCGTCGTTCGATCGCTGATGGAAGGCCTTGCAGGCAATACGATCGAGTCCATCTATGGCATCATCAACGGCACCTCGAATTACATTTTATCGAGAATGACCCGCGAGGGCGAGAGTTTCGAGTCGGTGCTCAAAGACGCGCAGCAAGCCGGATACGCCGAAGCAGACCCCACCTTCGACGTGGCGGGAATCGACTCGGCGCACAAACTCGCCATTCTCGTGAGTCTGGCCTACGGCACACCGGTGAATTTCAAAGAGATCTTTACCGAAGGGATCACGCACATCACGCCGACCGACATCGCCTATGCGAAGGAATTCGGGTTTACGATCAAACTGCTGGGCATCGCGAAGCTTGCGGACGGCGAAGTCGAAGCCCGTGTGCACCCCACGATGGTGCCGTCGGCCTCTCCTATCGCGCAGGTCGACGGCGTCTATAACGCGATTCAATTGGTCGGCGACGCAGTCGGCGACGTCATTTTATACGGCCGAGGGGCCGGATCGATGCCGACCGGGAGCGCTGTGGTGAGCGACGTGATCGCTATCGGCCGGAATTTGCTCAAGGGCGCGGTCGGCCGTGTGCCAGTTGCGTCGTTTCGACAGGAAGAGCGGCGACCGATGCGCATGAAGCCGATAGAAGAAATCAGCTCGCTGTACTATCTGCGATTCATGGTGGTCGATCGTCCCGGCGTCTTGGCGCAGATTGCCGGCGAACTGGGCCGCTGCGGCATCAGTATTTCGTCGATGTTGCAGCAGGGGCGCCGGGAAGGGCAGACGGTGTCGGTGGTCATCAAGACGCATATGGCCAAGGAGCGCGATGTGCAAACGGCGCTCCGCGACATCAACCGCAAGGCCTTCGTATCCGAACCCGCGACACTTATTCGGGTTGAAGGCCGAGACGAGTGAATGGACGAGTGATTGGATGAATCGCTGGCGCGGCATTATCGAAGAATATCGCAAGTTTCTTCCGGTGTCTGATCAGACACCGGTCATCAGCCTGTCCGAGGGCAATACGCCGCTCATTCGCGCGGCGAGACTGGCCAAGGCGATTGCGCCAGGGATCGACCTGCACCTTAAATTCGAGGGTATGAATCCGACGGGCTCATTCAAAGACCGCGGCATGACGATGGCGATTTCGAAGGCGGTCGAACAGGGCGCTCGAGCCGTGATGTGCGCCTCCACCGGCAACACGTCCGCCGCCGCCGCCGCCTATGGCGCCCGCGCAGGGGTGGCCGTCTACGTGCTGATTCCCGCCGGCAAGATCGCGATGGGGAAACTCTCTCAAGCGATGATGCATCAAGCCACGGTGATTCAAATCGAAGGGAATTTCGACCAGGCTCTCACGCTCGTCAAGGATCTCTCAGCCGCCCATCATATCGAGTTGGTCAACTCACTGAATCCATTCCGAATCGAAGGCCAGAAGACCGCCGCGTTCGAGGTGTGCGATCAACTCGGCGATGCGCCGATGCTTCATGTGCTGCCGGTTGGCAATGCGGGAAATATTACGGCCTACTGGAAGGGATATCAGGAGTATCGCATGGCGAATCAAACGACGAAACTTCCCCGCATGATGGGATTTCAGGCTGCCGGCGCGGCTCCGATCGTGCTGGGGAAAATAGTGGAGCAGCCACAGACTGTTGCGACGGCGATTCGCATCGGCAACCCGGCCAGCTGGTCGGCGGCCCTGAAGGCTGTCGACGAGTCTTCCGGCGCCATCGATATGGTGACCGACGAAGAAATTCTTCACGCCTATGCAACCGTGGCGTCCACAGAGGGCGTCTTTTGCGAACCGGCTTCCGCCGCATCGGTCGCAGGAGTGGCCAAATTGCATCGGGCAGGGGCGCTACGAGAAGGAGACACGGTGGTATGCACCTTAACTGGGCATGGGTTGAAAGATGCGGACACGGCCATCAGCGTGTCCAAGCAACCGTTGACCGTCAAAGCGACACGCGAGGATGTCGCCCGTCTCTTGCGGATGTAAGCATGGTGCAGACCAGATGAAATATGTGATTTTGCACGCCGGTGGAATGGCCGATCAGCCTCGGCAAGAGCTGGGCGGCCGTACGCCGCTTCAGGCTTCCTCGACCCCTCATCTCGATCGTCTGGCGCAGAGCGGAGAGCTCGGCAGGCTCCTGATTCCCACCGACGGCCTGCTCTATAGAAGCGGATTGAGCAGCGCGGCAATTCTCGGATATGACCCGAAAAAATATTATCAAGGCCCAGGCCCGCTTGAAGCGGCCAGCTTGGGCGTCTCCGTGACAGAACAGGACGTGGTCTATCGGTGCACGATGGTGACCGTGAAGCCGGAAGGTGGAAAGGCCATCGGCGACATCAAGAAACTGGGTTCCCACGTGCTATTGGACGATGCGACCGCCGGCTTGATTGACACGGAAGAGGCTCGGGAATTGATCGAGGCGATGAACGAACAACTGGGGTCCGAGACCATCCAATTTTATCCCGGAGCGGGCCATCGCCATCTCATGGTCTGGGTCAACGGAAAGTCACGGGCGGTCTGCGTGGATCCCAAGACCGTCCTCGGCCGGTCCATCGCGGATGCATTACCCACCGGTGACGGCGCCGACATTCTTCGGATGCTCATGGACGCCGCGCACCTGATTCTGCGCGATCATCCGGTGAACGAGGAACGGGAAGCCGCAGGCAAGAAGCCGGCGAATTGCGTCTGGCTGTGGGGTGAGGGGCGGGCCGTCCTGTGGCCGAGCCTGCCGGAAAAGTATCACATCAAAGGCGCGGTCGTGGCCACGAGCGACGTGCAGCGCGGTGTTGGGATCTGTGCCGGCCTCGATGCGGTGGACCCCGATCAGCTTGCGGCCGGAGACCTCCGCGCGAAGGCGGCCATGGCGCTGGCGGAATCTGCCAAGAAAGACTTCATCTATGTGCATGCCGGGCTGACGGACGAGGTTGTTCACAGTTCTGATCCCAACGCAAAGGTGCGCGGCATCGAAGCGTTCGATCGAGATCTCGTCGGTCCCGTGATCGAGGGATTGGCCAAACAGGGGCCGTACCGCTATCTGGTCATTTGTGATCATGGCGATGTCTCGCAAGTCCCCGCGTTCTATGCCTTCGGAGAAGGAGGCGGAAAGGCGGCGGCGCCGGGGAGCCGTCGGTTTACAGAGTCCGACGCCCAGGCTGCAGAGACGCCGGTCCGCGACGCCACCAAGTTTGTCAACAAGCTCTTTGCAAACGGGTGACGCCGGTGGCATTGATCGTCCAAAAGTATGGCGGCACGTCGGTCGGATCGATCGAGCGGATTCACCGGGTCGCCGACCGGGTGGTCCGAACACAGCGGGAGGGGCATCGGATCGTAGTCGTGCTATCCGCCATGAGCGGCGAAACGGACCGCTTGCTCAAGCTGGCGCATGAGGCGACACCGGTTCCGGACGAGCGCGAGCTGGACATGCTGCTCTCGACCGGAGAGCGGGTCACGATTGCCCTGTTGGCCATGGAATTGCGCGGGCGGGGGATCAATGCACGGTCCTACACGGGCCGGCAAGTCGGCATCATGACCGATAGCGCCCATACCAACGCCCGCATCGCGCGGGTCACGGCGGATCGAATCCGCGAGGCGCTGGAAGAAGGTATCATTCCGGTCGTGGCGGGGTTCCAAGGGATCAATGCACAGTCGGATGTGACGACGCTCGGCCGCGGAGGGTCCGATCTGTCCGCCGTGGCGTTGGCCGCGGCGTTGAAGGCGGACCGCTGTGTCATCTTTACCGACGTGGACGGAGTCTACACGGCGGACCCCAATATTGTGCCGACGGCGCGGCGGATCGATAAAATCTCCTACGAAGAGATGCTCGAAATGGCCAGCCTCGGGGCCAAAGTCCTTCAGACCAGATCGGTCGAGTTTGCGGCCAAGTTCAACGTGCCGGTGGAGGTGAATTCGAGCTTCAAGGAAGGAAAGGGGACCCTCGTGACGAAGGAAGATACGGACATGGAAGCGGTGGCGGTGGCCGGAGTCACCGGGGACCGCAATCAGGCGAAGATCACGATCGTCGGCGTACCCGATAAGCCGGGCGTCGCTGCGCGGATTTTCGGGACCGTGGCGGAGGCCCATATCAATGTTGACATGATCATTCAGAATATCAGCCAGGCGGCTATGACAGATCTGTCGTTCACGGTGCCCAGGGCCGACCTCAAGAAGGCTGTGCCGATCATTCAATCTGTGGCCAAGGACATCGAGGCCAAGTCGGTGTCGGTGACCGAAGCCATTGCAAAGGTCTCGCTCATCGGGGTGGGCATGCGGTCCCATTCAGGAGTCGCGGCGAAAATGTTCGAAGTGCTCGCGCGCGAGGGCGTCAATATCATGATGATCAGCACCTCGGAGATCAAAATCTCCTGCGTCATTGACGAAAAGTATCTCGAACTGGCCATGCGCGCCCTGCATACCGCATTCGGTCTCGACCGAGCTCAGCCCTGAAACGGGCGGGCCAAGCCTGCCCCTCGCGAGCCTCTCACGATTCTTAGTCAATTGGGTTGGGATTTCCTGCCATCCAGTCTGATCCTTCATATCCGCGACGCGGCCAATTGACGTTCTTTGCGCCAATTCACTATATCTCGGCGTGATTTCCAGATAGGAAAGGGGTATTCTGCGGCGGCCCAGTCAGACCGCCGAACGAAGGGTTCAGAATTGACGAACCTTACTCCCTACCACGCCAAATATTTTGCTTACGAACTCACCAAACGCTGTGCCTCCGACAGCGTTGAAAAACTGGCTGCTGCCCTCTCGGACGCGCAAGTTGACCTCAATCCGCATCAGGTTGAGGCAGCGTTGTTTGCCTTCCGCAACCCCTTTTCACGCGGCGCCATTCTGGCTGACGAGGTTGGACTTGGAAAAACTATTGAAGCTGGGCTACTGATTTCCCAGAAGTGGGCGGAACGGAAGCGCCGACTTCTGGTCATCGTTCCCGCCAATCTCCGCAAGCAGTGGAGCCAAGAATTAGCCGACAAGTTTCATCTTCCTTCAGCCATTTTGGAACATCGAAGCTTCAACGAGGCCATCCGGGCCGGCAATCTGAATCCCTTTCAACGAGAAGGGATCGTCCTGTGTTCGTACCAGTTTGCCCGGACGAAGGAGCCATACCTGCGTCAAACCAATTGGGATCTCGTCGTGATCGACGAAGCGCACCGGTTGCGCAATGTCTATAAGTCCTCCAGCAAAATTGCGACTGCTATCAAGCTGGCGGTCGCACCGTTTCCCAAAGTGCTGCTGACCGCGACACCGCTGCAGAATTCGTTGCTGGAACTCTACGGCTTGGTGAGCATCATCGACGATTATGCCTTCGGCGATTTCAAAAGCTTCAGGGCTCGGTTCGCCCGTCTCGGGAACGACGCCGACTTCGTCGAGCTCAAGGAGCGGCTCAGGCCGCTGTGCAAACGTACGTTGCGCAAGCAGGTGCTCCAATATGTGAAGTACACCAACCGCCATGCCCTGGTCCAAGAGTTCGTGCCGACAGCAGAAGAGCAGCGTCTCTACGATCTAGTGTCTGACTATCTGCAACAGCCTACGCTCTATGCCTTACCTGCCAGTCAGCGGCAGCTGATGACCCTCATCTTGCGGAAGCTCCTGGCGTCTTCCACCTATGCGATCTCCAGCACACTCGATGGGCTTGCGAGCAAACTAGAGGTGGCTGCGGTCGCGAGTGAATCGGTGGATGCGTTGCCGGACGAGCTCCCCGACAACTTGGAAGAGTTGGAAGAGCTCGCCGATGAATGGGAAGAGGACGAGAACGGTGCTTCGCAGACTGAGCGCGTTCGGCTCACCCAAGAGCAACTTGCTGAACTTCGGCAGGAGACGACGAAGCTTAGAGAATTTCACGCTCTCGCGAAGTCGATTATCAGGAACTCAAAAGGCGAGGTGCTCCTGACGGCGCTCCGTCGGGGATTTGCGGCAGCAGCCGAGGCACAAAAGAACCAGGTAGATGCCACCATTCAGCAGAAGGCGATCATTTTTACGGAATCTCGCCGGACGCAGGAATACCTGCTTCGTGTGTTGGAGCAGACAGAATTTTCAGGCAAAGTGCTGTTGTTCAATGGCACAAACAACGACCCCAAATCGAGGGAGATCTATCACCAGTGGCTGAAGCAACATGCGGGCACTGACCGTATCAGCGGCTCGCCCAGTGCGGATATGCGGGCGGCTCTGGTGGATTATTTCCGTGACGAAGCGGCGATCATGATTGCCACCGAGGCCGCCGCAGAAGGTATCAACCTCCAATTCTGCAACCTCGTCGTGAATTACGACTTGCCCTGGAATCCCCAGCGTATCGAACAACGCATCGGTCGCTGTCATCGATATGGACAGAAGTTCGACGTAGTGGTGGTGAATTTTCTCAACAAGAAGAACGCCGCGGATCTCAGGGTCTATCAACTGCTGGATGAGAAATTTCGCCTCTTCAATGGAGTATTTGGAGCAAGCGACGAGGTCTTGGGGGCTGTGGAGTCCGGCGTGGACTTTGAGAAGCGTATCGCCACGATCTATCAGAAGTGCCGGACACCGGAACAGATTCAATTCGAGTTCGATGCCCTCCAGCATGATCTGGAAGCGGAAATTGCAGAGGGCCAACGGGACGCTCGTGAAAAGCTGCTGAACAATTTCGACCAGGATGTGGTGGAGAAAGTGCGAATTCAAAGCCGCGACTATTTGGACCGCTTCGAAGAGCGGCTCTGGCGGCTGACACGATATCTACTCGCACCCTATGCCCGTTTTGAGGAACGGGAATATAGCTTCACATTGGAGCGCAACCCATTCCCTGGAGAAATCATCCATCCCGGCCCCTATCGTATGGGGAAGAACGTCGAAGACGCCAACACTTACCGGGTCGGCCATCCCCTGGCGCAGCGTCTCCTCGAACAGGCGAAGGCGTTGCCAGTCCAGTCTGGCGACGTGCTCTTTCGGTACCCGGAACGTGGTACACATATCTCGATTCTTCAGCCGCTCAAAGGCCATAGTGGTTGGCTCATGTGCGTGCAGGTGACCCTCACAGCCCTGGAGACAGAGGACCATCTGATTCTTGCTGGGATAACTGATCGCGGTGAAGTTGTCGATAGCGCCCAGTGCCGCAGGCTCTTTGATCTGCCTGGTGAAGAGAAAGAGGGAGCGTCGCTGTCTCCCGACGCGAAGCAGCCCCTCGAAGACCTGGCTGCCCGGCAGATGCAGGAGGTGCTTGACGCCATCTCGACGAAGAATGGAGTGTGGTTCGATACCGAAATGGACAAACTCGACCACTGGGCCGAGGATCGCCGCGCCTCACTCAAGGCAGAATTAGACGATCTCGATGAAACGATCAAGGAGACCAAAAAGGCCGCTCGCCTCGCGCCCAATCTTCCGGAGAAGCTTGAGCGTCAGCGAGCCTTGCGCCAATTGGAGTCCAAGCGAACCGAGGCCTGGAAAGCATTCGATGAAGCCTCGCAAGCGATTGATAGGCAGAAAGACGCGTTGTTAGACGAGATTAGTCAGCGCCTGCGGCAGAAAACAGAAGAGGTAACTCTATTTACCCTGCACTGGAAATTGGCATAAGAAGTACAGGAGGAAATCAATAATGGGCTATGAGCAGACGAAGCTTCTTGAGCTGGTTGAACGCGCGGTAAGTCATCGGTGGAGCATTCCAGAATTTCAGCGAGGTTTCGTATGGAAGCCAACACAGGTTCGAGACCTAGCCGAGTCTCTCTGGCTGAATTACCCCATAGGATCCTTGCTTGTGTGGAACAGCGGACACCAGGCTGAGGAGCGAGTTGCCGTTGATGCCCAGCGTCCGAGTCAGTGGCTGGTTGACGGACAACAACGAACGACAGCCTTGTGTGTATTGTTCGGCCGCAAACCGTATTGGTGGGCGTCTTCGGATGAATGGAACAAGACCTTAAAAAGGTATGATATCCGGTTCGATGTCGATGCAAAGCAGCCGCCATACTTCTGGGTTGCGAACGCTGGTATCCGCAAGGCAAAGGGTAGTCGCTATATACGCTTGTCAGACCTTCTGGTGCTAGACACGCAGAAAGAGCAGGATCAAAAGCAGCTCACTGATTTGGCACGTGAAATTAAGGCTCAAGGATTGTGCGACGGCATGGATGCGATGGAAGTTTTCACCCGCCTGGACCGCGTGCGCAAGATTCGCGAAAAAGAAATTGTCACTGTGACAGTTGATCATGAACTTGAAGATGTGGTGGAGATTTTCTCTCGCCTGAATAGCCGGGGAACTCGCGTGACGGAAGCAGATATTTATCTTGGCGTAGTCGCTGCCAGAAATCCGACGTGGGTGAGAGATACTTTTCTCCCGCATTTGCAAACATTGAAAGAGGCCGGATTCGATCTGAATCCCAATCTCCTTTTTAGAACGATTACGGGTGTTGGAGAGAAAAAGACTCGGTTCAAAGAAATACCAGACAACTTTTGGAACCCCGAAAACATACTCCCGGCATGGGATCAGACGAAGAATGCTTGGAAGCGTCTCATTGCGCGATTCCGTGAGTACGGTATCCTGAGTAACGATATTATGCCTACTGAGGCTGCTCTAGTCACAATGGTGAGCATTATTGATAAGTTTGATGATGACGCCAAATTTGATAAGGCCCTGTATTGGTTTCTGCAGGCGTCGCGCTTTGGACGATATAGCAGTTCAGGAACCACTTCCTTAGATGAAGATTTGCGGGACATTCAAGCAGCAACCTCCCTGTCTGACGCTATAGACAAACTCTTGCAAAGGTTTCGTCATGAGGAACCAGTGGACGCAGAAGACTTTCTTCGTGACTATGGCGACAGTCGGTTTGGTCGATTCATCCTCTACTTATTGGTGTACAAGAATAAGGCATTAGACTGGGACGAACACTCTCATAGAATTGGTTTTGAGGGTGTTGAAGTCCTGGCAGACTTTCGCCCCCAATGGCACCATATTTTCCCCAAGAAGTATTTGGAGGGGCAGGATAACAACGGCTTGGTGGACGCATTGGCCAATATTGCAGTCATCGGTCCAACTATCAACATCCGTATCAGTGCAAAAGCACCAATGGATTATGTTACACGGTACAAAATTACCTCGGAGAAACTGAAGCAGCAGTTTATCGATCAGAATTTCACAATCGTATCAATTGCAGAATACGATGCCTGGGTCCGACTGCGCGCGGGGCTATTGGCCAAGGAGGCCAATGCCTTCCTTGCTCAGCTAAGGGATGGACAATGAACCAAGAGCAACCTGAAAAGCTCGATCTTCGTTCTCACGATATTGCCGAAGGCAAGCGGCAGGAGTTGCTGCGTCTATTTCCAGAAATCCGCACCGAAGGGGGGAAGCTGGACTTGGAGCGGCTCAAGCTCGCGCTGGGCGAATCGGTGGATGTCGGCAAGGAACGATACGGCATGACCTGGCCGGGGAAGGCCGACTGCTTCAAGACGATCCAGACGCCGAGTCTCGCGACCTTGCGGCCTTGTCCAGAGGAGAGCGTCAACTTCGACAAGACGGAGAACCTCATCATTGAGGGCGATAATCTGGAGGTATTGAAGCTGTTGCAGAAGTCCTACCTCGGCAAGATCAAGATGATCTATATCGACCCGCCCTACAACACCGGCAACGATTTCATCTACCCAGACAACTACAGTGAATCTTTGCAGACCTATCTGGAATACACCGGGCAGGTGGATGCGGAGGGAAAGAAGTTCAGCACGAACGCCGAGACCGACGGACGCTTCCATTCTAAATGGCTGAACATGATGTATCCAAGGCTGTATCTGGCAAGGAATCTACTGCGGGCGGATGGGGTCATATTCGTTAGTATCGATGACAACGAAGTAGACAACCTTCGCAAGCTCTGCAACGAGGTCTTTGGGGAGGAAAACTTCATCGCCTGTCTGATCTGGCAGAAAATGGACAGCCCCAGTCGTAATGACGTATCACGGCCAACAAGCGACTTCCATGACTACATCCTCCTTTATGCCCGCAATAAAGAAACCGCGACACTTCGGCAAAAACGAAAACCAGGGATCCTGGATGCTTATCCCATCACGCTTCAAGATGGCCGTCTAGCTCGACGCCGACAGCTACGCAAGAACGGAAAGAACGCTCGACGTGTGGACAGACCCACAATGTGGTTTCCGCTTAATGCCCCCGACGGTACAGAAGTGTGGCCGATCGCTCCCGAGGGTTGGGAAGGACGATGGGTTCTATCAAAAGAAACCTGGGCAGAGCGCGAAGCTGCTGGGATGACTGAATGGGTCAAACGGAACTACGGATGGGTTCCCTATTACATTGAGGTTGCTCCAGACGAGCCTTCGGTGCCATGGCCTACACTTTGGACCGAAGTTGACCAAAACCGTCAAGCCAAGGCTCGCTTCACAGAGCTAATGGGGCCAGGAGTTGAGTTCGACAATCCCAAACCACCGAATCTCATACTCGAAATGTTACGGATGGCCACCGAAGCTGGGGACATTGTGCTCGATTTTTTTGCAGGCTCTGGCGTAACGGGAGAGGCGGTCTTGCATGCAAATAAGCAGGACGGTGGCCAGCGTCGATTCTTGCTCGTTCAGCTGCCAGAACTAACCGGACACACTGAATACCGAACTGTCGCGGATATCTGCAAAGAGCGGGTTCGACGAGCAATCCGTCAACTCACTCACGAAGACCCAGGAATGTTCGACGACGATAACAACACAGAGCTGGATTATGGCTTCCGTGTCTTCAAACTGGCTGAATCCAACTTCAAGCCCTGGAATGCCGAAGGCCCGCAGGAAGCCGGTGCGCTGGAGAAACAGCTCGACCTGCATGTGGATCACATCCGTGAGGGCCGCACGGCAGATGACCTGCTGTATGAACTTCTGCTCAAGAGCGGGTTTCCGCTCACGGCGCCTCTTGAAGTGCTTCAGCTTGCCGGCAAACAGGTCCACAGCGTGGCAGGCGGTGTCTTCTTCGTCTATTTGGAACGAGAGTTGACGCTGGAGTTGATCCGCGCCATGGCAGAGAAGAAACCCGAGCGGGTGGTGTGCCTTGATGAAGGCTTTGCCGGGAACGATCAACTCAAAGCCAACGCTGTCCAGATTTTCAAAACCAAAGGCGTGACGAGCTTCAAGACGGTGTAAGTAGATATTATGACATTCCTGGTCGATAGCTGGGCTACCACCGCAGAACTTTCTGACAGTAAGCCGATGGGTATGCCGAATGAATAAGGCCGAGCTTATCGCGCTGGTGGATCGCCTACGAGCTCTGCCGAAAGAGACGGACTGGTGTGAGTTCAAGCGCAATAACTATGAGTCGCAGCAACTTGGTGAATATCTGTCGGCTCTCGCCAACGCCGCCTGTGTTGCCGGCCAACCACAGGGGTATCTTCTGTTCGGCATCGATGACGTCACACACGAAGTGGTCGGCACCCTCTTCGATCCTTTTACTACGAAGGGGAAAGGCAACCAGGATCTGCTACCGTGGCTGACGGCGGGGTTGCGACCGAATGCCGGGGTCGAGCCGTACATTGTCGAACATCCAAGAGGCCGTGTCGTTCTTTTTGAAATCGGCCCGGCGCAGGATCAGCCTGTGTGTTTCTATGGCACGGCGTATATCCGCATTGGTTCAAGTAAGACCGAGCTACGGAACCACCCCGAGAAGGCGCGGGCGATCTGGACTCGACGGCGTGACTGGTCTGCAGGGGTGTGTGAGGCGGCGACTCTGATGGACCTTGACCCGGAGGCCATTGCGAAGGCGCGTGAGCAGTTTAAAATCAAGCATCCGTCTCAAGCCGATCAGGTGGATACTTGGGATGAGGCGACTTTTCTTAATAAAGCCAAGTTGACCATTCAGGGGGCTATCACCCAGGCGACGATCGTGCTGCTTGGAAAGCCGGAATCTTCAGTCTTGCTGTCGCCGGCGGTCGCTAAGATATCCTGGATTTTGAAGGACACAGACAACCGTGAATTGGATTATGAACACGTCGGGCCACCTTTCATTCTGGCGGGGGATCGCCTGCTCAAGCGCCTCCGCAATCTGATGGTACGGGCGCTGCCAAGCGGGACGCTGTTCCCTCAGGAGATCACTCAGTATGACCCCTGGGTGATCCGCGAGGCGTTGCACAATTGCATCGCCCATCAGGACTATGGGCTGCACGGGCGTGTGGTTGTCGTCGAGTATCCGGACCGGGTGATTTTGACCAATGTCGGAGATTTTCTGCCGGGCGATGTGAACACGGTCATCCGGCAGGATGCGCCACAGACGATCTACCGGAATCCGTTTCTGGCCGATGCCATGGTTGAGCTGAACCTGATTGACACGCAAGGGGGCGGCATCAAGCGCATGTTCGAGACTCAGAGGCGGCGCTCGTTTCCGCTGCCTGATTACGATCTGACTAAGCTGGGGCATGTCACGGTCACTATCAGCGGGAGGATCCTCGATGAGCGGTACACCCGGCTTATCATGGAGCGAACCGATCTGAATCTTGAACAGGTCATCCTCCTCGACCGTGTTCAGAAAAAGAAGCCTATCGGAAGGGAGGAGCACCGGAAATTGAAAGCTGCTGGGCTGGTCGAGGGCCGCTACCCGAGCCTCATGGTCGCCGGGGTTATAGCGAAGGTGACCGGCGAGACGGGCCGTCATATCAGAGAGCGTGGTTTTAATAAACAGTACTACTCGGATTTGATTCTAGCCCTACTCCGTGAGCATGGCCCGGTAGACCGAGCTGCTGTGGACGATGTGCTGTTATCGAAGTTGCCGGATCGTCTTACGTCTAAGCAAAAGCAACGTAAGGTTCACAACTTGTTACAGGAACTCCGGCGCTCTGGCAGCATTGTGAATAGGGGAACGCGGGCTGATCCCAAATGGATAGCGGTAGAGGTGGCCTGTGATTAAGCAAAAAGCTTTTCCCTGGGAACAAACAGCTAGTACAGCCAGATATCACAACTCTTTGACGGAAAAGGTTTTATTCCTTTGCTAACATTCTGCAGATATTGACTTTCTAGCAAAGGAATAGCAAAGCGGTGCTGATTTGGCCAGTCCAAGGCCATCCTATCATGGCTTGATGGGCAGCACGCCGCCGGAACGGCAAGAGGTGATGGAGCAAGTTAATTAACCGCATCCTCGCGGCGAAGGGCGAATTGGGGTTGAGATTTCGGCGAAGACGGTCAAGCGGACTCGCGACGTGCTGGTGGCGGAAGTATTGGCTTGCCGACTCACGCTATAAAGGACAATGCGGTGAATAGATGCGGCGCGACGTTAATGACACTTTCTGTTTTGCGCGCAACTCATTGCTTTTATGTGAGAGTTATAAATGACACCAAGCAGAACTGTCCTTTAGATTGATCCACCGTGTCCGATAGGGGGCCATACCTGGCCCTCACCGACATCAACAGAGAAGATCGGTTTTCGGCGAGAAAAAGGGTGTGGAATGAAAGGCCGAACGAGTCAAACCGGAAAGCGAGCCATGCCGTTGTGCTCCAGGGTGCAGGGGTATGAGGTAACGACGGAACCGTACTCATGAAATTGCAGTTCACCACCAATGAATGGTTCCGACTCGATGCCTTATCTACATCGGCGCCGGATCTGTACGTTCTCCTGAACTCCTCTCATTTGCCAGGGAACTCCTCTCATTTTGGAGACGACTCCTATCATTTGTCCGGGGACTCCTCACATTTGGTGGCCAATCAGGCAGAGGATATTGGGTGGGGCAGCTGACAAAGCAAAATGAAACTCCAGTTTGATGCCAATCAGCCATTCCAGCTCGACGCGATTGCCGCCGTTACTGATCTCTTCGTCGGTCAGCCGCAAGGTGCGCCGGAATATGCCGTGATCAACATGGGCACCGGTACAGGTCTCTATGCCGGTCAGGAACAGGCCGAGTTAGGGGTGGGCAATCGACTGTTGGTATCGTCTGAAAAGCTGCTGGCCAATACTCGCGCCATCCAGACGCGTCACGACATCGAGGTGACCGATCCGTCGGTGCCGTTGGACGCCTGGGAACTGTTTGATGGTGCGGCGAACCAAGCTCGGGCTTGCCCGCATTTCTCCGTGGAGATGGAGACCGGTACGGGCAAGACCTACGTCTACCTGCGCACCATCTTCGAGTTATCGCGGCGCTATGGTTTTCAGAAATTCATCATCGTGGTACCGAGCGTGGCGATTCGAGAGGGCGTCCTCAAGAACATCGACATTACGGCTGAGCATTTCCGCGCGTTGTACAGCAACCTTCCCTTCGAACACTTTGTGTATGACGCGAAGAAGGTCAACCGTCTTCGTCAATTTGCAACGAGTACGCAGCTGCAAATCCTGATCATCAACATCGACGCCTTTCGCAAGAATTTCACGGGTACTGAGGCAGAACAGAAGAGCAACGTCATCTACAAAGAGAGCGATAGGCTTTCCGGACGGCAGCCGATTGAATTCGTACAGGCGGCACGCCCCATCGTGATCATCGACGAGCCGCAGAGTGTGGACTCGACCGAGAAGGCGCAGGAGGCGATCAAAGCGCTCAATCCGCTCTGCACCATGCGGTATTCCGCCACGCATCGCAATCCCTACAACCTGGTCTACCGGCTCGATCCGGTGCGTGCCTTTGAGCTGAAGCTGGTTAAGCAGATTGTGGTGGCGAGTGCCTACGCAGAGGGGACCGCCAACGACGCCTTCGTGCGGGTCGAAAAGATCGACTACAAGAACGGCATCAAAGCCAAGCTCCGCATCCATGTCCAGGGCACAGATGGACCAAAGCCAAAAACGGTCACGGTCAAACAAGGTGCGGACCTGTTTACTCTCTCAAATGAACGGGCCAATTATAAGAACGGCTTCGAAATTGCAGAGATCAACGCCGAGCCCGGCAACGAATATCTCCGCTTCAGCAATGGCCGGACGCTCCGCCAAGGTGAGGAAATCGGCGCCATGCGCGACGACGTATGGCGAGCCCAGATCAAGCACACGATCAAACGGCATCTGGAGAAAGAATTACAGCTCCGTGCACGCGGCATCAAGGTGCTGTCGCTGTTCTTCATCGACCGAGTGGCCAATTACCGCGACTATGATGGGGCTGGCCAGCCGGTCAAGGGCAAGTTTGCGGAGGTGTTCGAGGAGGAGCTATATGGATTTGCGAAGGAGGAACGGTATCGTGAACTGGTTTGGCTCAACGAGCGGATAGACAAGCTGCATAATGGCTACTTTGCCCAAGACAAGAAGGGCGTCCTCAAAGACACACGCGGCGACACGCAGGCCGACGATGACGTCTACAATCTCATCATGAAGGAGAAGGAGCGGTTGCTCTCGCTGGAGGAACCCCTGCGGTTTATCTTCAGCCACTCCGCCCTGCGTGAGGGATGGGACAACCCCAACGTCTTCCAGATCTGTACGCTCAACGAATCACACAGCGCGGTCAAGAAACGGCAGGAGATCGGCCGTGGGCTTCGCCTGCCGGTGGATCAGAACGGTCTGCGGGTCTTTGACGACTCGGTGAACAAGCTCTACGTGATGGCCAATGAGAGCTATGAGGACTTCGCCAAGAAGCTGCAAACCGAGTACGAGGAAGACTGTGGGGTCACGTTCGGGAAGATCCCGTTCACGGCGCTGGTCAAGCTGACGCGCATCGTTGATGGGGTGGAGCAGCCAATCGGACCGGAGACGGCGGAAGTGATCCGTACTTCTCTCGTTGCTCAGAAGATGCTGGACGCTGAGGGGCGTATCCAACCGGTCTTTGATCCCAAACGAAAAGACTTCAGGCTGGAGCTGCCGGAGGCGCACTCCGACCTGGCACCGGCCGTGATTGATCTCTTGTCTGGGTATCAGATTGAGCGGCATATCCGGCGAGAGCGGGATGACGGACCGAACCGGCTCAAGAAGGAGGTTGTGCTCAGCCAGGAGTTTGAGGCGCTCTGGAATCGTATCAAGCCCAAGACCACCTATCGGGTAGAGTTTGAGACCGATAAGCTGGTTGAACGAGCGGTGGATGCGATCAAGCGCATGGAGAAGATTGACGCGCCAACGATCCACGTCGCCGCAGGACAAGTCCAGGTGGTCAAGGGCGGAGTGATGACGACTGCGATGAGCGTCGCCGAGGAGCAACCTGTCTACGGCGTGCGCACGTTACCCGATATCCTTGCCTACCTGCAGAACGAGACCGAGCTGACGCGCTCAACACTTGTCCGCATCCTCAAAGCCTCCGGCCGACTCGGAGAGATCTTCAACAATCCCCAACGGTTCATGGACGCCGTGGCTGGAATTCTCAAGCATGAACTCCATCGACTACTCGTGGACGGCATCAAGTACGAACGGTTGCCTGGTAGTGGTGCTGACACTGAGTGGGAAATGCTGCTCTTCAAGAACGAAGAGGTGATCAATTATCTGACGGCTATTCAGGTCAACAAATCCGTCTACGAATACGTTGTATATGAATCGGAAGTGGAGCGCGAGTTTGCTCGGAACCTCGACCAACGTGAGGACATCAAGCTCTTTGTGAAGCTGCCGGACTGGTTTAAGGTCGAGACCCCGGTTGGCACCTATAACCCGGACTGGGCGATCGTGAAGCACGAGGATGAGACCATCTATCTGGTCAAGGAAACCAAGGGCACGAAAGATTTCTTGAAGCTCCGCACGATTGAAGCCGACAAAATCCGCTGTGGAAAGAAACACTTCGAGACACTAGGCGTACCATTTGCTGTGGCCGTGACGGCGGATGAGGTCTGAACAGTCGAGCGATTCTACGGCCTGACCTCCGACGAAGTCACGCTCGTCGAAGATCGCGCTCACAGATGATCCCGTTGCGGTCAGCAGAGTTTACGGTGGGGGTACGCCTCTTCTGGGATGGCAGGATTGAAGGCGAGGCACATGAACCGGCGGTCTTTTCTGGATTCGACGAATTGAAGAAGTCGCTGATGCACCAGGCGTTCACAGGAGAACTGTAGGGATCATCCCATGAGTAAAGATCTGACCAATTCGGCAATAGACCGGCAAAATATTCTGAACAACCCTTATGCCCTCGCCGAAATTGAGAAGGCGGCAGGCCTTCGTGGTATCCCGTTCGAAGGCAAAACAGTGGTGCTCAAAGAGCAGGTGGCGGCGTTTTTCGAGGTGACGCTCCGTACCGTGGAAAATTATTTAGAACACAATGCCGAGGAGTTGGCTCGAAACGGGTATGAGGTGCTGAAAGGTAACCGACTGAAAACATTGAAGTCGGCCATCCAAGGGCTGGATGTTCCCGAAACAGATTTCGGGAACATCTCGAAGGCTCCACAGCTGGGCGTACTTGACTTTCGCGCGTTTCTTAATCTCGCCATGCTGATGACGGAGTCAGAGCGTGCTGGCCTCTTGCGCAAAGCCATTCTTGACATCGTCATTGACACCATCAACCGGCGTACAGGTGGAGGGACAAAATACATCAATCAGCGCGACGAAGATTTCATTCAGTCGGCGTTTATTGAAGAGAATTACCGCAAACGTTTCACGGACGCGCTGAAGGATTGCGTGGACATGGGTAATTTCAAATACGCGCTCTACACAGACAAAATCTATGTGAGCATTTTCCGCGAGAAGGCGCAGGTCTATCGTCGAGTGTTGCGCTTGGATACGCGCGCCAGCGTTCGAGACACATTTTACTCGGAAGTGCTGGATTTAATTGCTTCCTACGAGGCCGGCTTCGCGGACGTACTGGTTCAAGAGTCTAGATCGAAAGGGCACAAGCTCAGTTCCTGGGAAGTGGACGCCCTGTTTGTGGCATTTGGAAAACAAGCTCATTGGAAACCGTTGGTTGAGAAGGCGCGCAATAAAATGGCCAGCCGTGACTTGGCCTTCCGCGACGCCTTGCATCTTCAGCTTCAGGAGTATGTCACCCCGCTCCAGCGTGATGAGTTTGAGCGGTTTCTCGGAGAGAAGAGCAAGGAATTGGCGGAACGGCTCGAAGAGGCAAAAGATGTGATGAAGCGCCTGAAGGATCGCTAGCAATGGCCTGGGTGTATCTCGCGATAGCGCAGGCCATTGAGATTCACAGGAAAACGGTAGACGTCAGCGGCGGAGGCTCGTTCGGTCATCTTGAAATTGATAAGCTGGAAGCCGTCCTTCAGCACATCCAGAACGACGATTACTATCCGACATTCGACACCAAGCTCACGCACTTGTTTTTCTGCGCCTGCAAATTTCATTGCTTCGAGGATGGCAACAAGCGTATTGCCATTACTCTTTGCGCCCAGATGTTGCTCTTGAATGGGTATCTGCGCAGTGTCAACGCCTTCATCCGGGAGTCGGAAAATATCAGTTACCACGTTGCGGCTGGCAGCATCTCGAAGGAATTGCTTGGGGAATGGATTGTTGCCGTGCTTCGTGGTGATGAGGATGATGAAGCGTTGAAACTGAAAATCCTCAACGCAATTACCAGTGGAAGTATTTAGGCGGGCTCTAAGCCCGCCCGCATTATCTCCAGCAAGGATACATTCACGAAGGCCGCAACTGTTAAGTTATGCTTAATAGCTCAAGCTCACGCTTGAATGCTTATGGATGCGCAGCCGCGACGCGTGGATGCGGACTTTGAACAGGCGGCCAAGCGGATTTAGAAGTTGCCACGAATGGCGAACCCTCGAAAAAAAAGAAGCCATGAACGAAGCTGAAACCAGAGCCGAGCATATCGATCCCGCGCTGAAGGCGGCGGGATGGGGTGTGGTGGAAGGAGCGATGAAAGTAGCCTTTTCCCGTGCAATCTTTTCGTTGTCGCGCTAGTTGCCAAATTTGTCTGCAACGAACTTAATGAAACGCTCCTTCTCACCCAATCCGGTGGCCCCTAGATCGAACGTGGTAGCCTCCTTAAATGGGAGATCTTCCTTCCGAGCTCCTGGCATCAGGAGCTGAACGACTGTTTTCTTCTCCAAGTTAGTAAATGCTCTAAGATTGTCAATCGGACTACATTTGGGGCTAACACAGACTGCAATCATTGGAGCAAGTGTTAGTGGAAAAGACTTCTTGTTTGGAAGCGCGATCACCGACTTTATGTACAGCCCATGAAGGCGATCAGCCAAATCTCCAAGGATTTTAGCTGATTCATCAGGAAGATCACTATATGCAAAAAACACCTTGAGATGTTCAGAATCAGCGGTTTTAACCTTTGCACCTAAGGATTCTGCCGTCAAAGATTCCTTGTCATATAGAAGCTCCACAAGAATCTTGAGCAAGTCATTCGGCCACGGTGGCCTATTGGTTTGTCTTTCGTTTAAAAACCCGAGCCGGATCAGCGTTTGTACCGAGTAGGATCTCAGTGGATTGGCTGAGCTTGTAAGATTGGAAATCTGGCTTAATTTATTTCCTGGCCCAATAAACTCATACTTGTCATTGATGTATAATTTTCTCATGAATTCAAAGTCGGAAAAGTTCAGCTCCCTCGCCGTCTTAACGACGTGCAGTTTGTAGTCGTCGGGGATAAGTCCAAGAATAAGGCATCGGAATAGCTTGGCGTATATTTCCACTTTGCTATCTTCTTCGTCCTGTACAGCTTTTTCGAGAAGAGCATAATAGTCTTCGACGGAAAACTCCGCTGCTAAGAACTCTTCTCTTTGATCATCGGGAACTCCCGATAATACTTTCTCGTGAAAATCTTTAATCCGATCATTTCGCCTGTCATTGTAATAGGCTCTTGCGTACTCGACTAAGATCTTTATCGTCTTGTAAGCAATCCCTACTCCCGGTACACCAGCTGCAATAGCGCCTCCCTGTATCGCAATCTCGCCTAGGGATGTTAACGCTCGCTTACTCTTCGTGAGATTCTGTTCTTTGCTAGTGTCCTGTCCCTGAAGTCCATGGAATAAGTTGTGCATCGCTGGTGTTCTCAGGTATCGAAGGGAGGACACCATGCGAACAGGACGGCCGACAACCCCGCTGATA
>Ga0224495_10001032_pt1 | contig 20595 bp, 15 predicted proteins | sample SF_Jul11_sed_USG_FD_168128 | JGI IMG/M metagenome (GOLD analysis project Ga0224495, IMG submission 168128) | Sediment microbial communities from San Francisco Bay, California, United States - SF_Jul11_sed_USGS_4_1 | ecosystem: Environmental > Aquatic > Marine > Sediment | place: USA: California...
TCGGATAGGTAATCTTTATAGTTGCTCAGGTCAATCATGGGTCAATTTTTTTTAGCCTCTTCCCTTAAGGTTCCAACGCCAATGGCGTTCCTCCCGAGGGCTCCGGGGTTCAATCGTTGCAGTTCTTCCAAGATCTCTTTGGAACGAACGCTTAAATTATGGGGGATGACGATTTTTACTGCCATGACCAGGTCTCCCCGCCCCCCCCCACAAAACAATGGGATTCCCCTATTAGCCAGGCGCAATTCCTCTCCCTCCTGTACCCCTGAAGGAATCGTCACCCTTGCCGTACCCTCTAAGGTAGGAACTTCAATCTCAGTACCTAAAGCTGCCTCCCAAGGGGTTAAAGGAACCATTAAATGCAAATCATCCCCTTTTCTCTGAAAATAGGGATGCCGGGAAACTTTAATCGTCGCAATCAGGTCACCATTCAGCCCACCGTTCTTTCCGGCTTGCCCCATTCCTTTTAGAAATATACGGCAGCCATCGTTCACGCCAGGCGGAACCTGCAGGCGAATTTGATCTTTTTGTATCCTCTTCCCCTTCCGGCAACAGGTTCGGCAAGGTTGACTGGGAATCTTTCCCCTTCCGTGACAACGTGGGCATTTTTCCGCAAAAGTTGACGGAGGAAGTCCGATCTGTACTTGGCCCGCTCCGCCGCATTGGCCGCAAATTTTCCGATACCCGGCAGGGTCAACTCCCGTCCCCCAACAGGAGGAACACGGAATCTCTCGCCCGATTTGGGTTTCCGTTATTTTCCCCCCAATCGCCTCCTCAAATGTTATTTCCAAAGCACAATGGATGTCTCGTCCTTTTTGGGGTTGCTGGATGACGGCTGCTTCGACCGTGCCCAAATATTTCCCCAGGACATCCTCAAAGCCTTCGAAATAACTATCCTCTTCTTCTTCCTCTATGTCGTAGTCCCAAGCTGAGTCGAGAAAAGAAAGTTCCACTCCCGAACGATCGTATTTTTCCCTCTTTTCCTTGTTCGACAAAATCTCGTAAGCTTCGGAGATTTCCTTGAAACAAGATTCTGCAGTCTTATTGTTAGGATTGGGAACGAACTGATACGTTCGGGTTAATTTTTGGAATGCCTTCTCGATCTCCTCTGGGGTGGCGCCCCGGCGAATTCCTAAAATGTCGTAGTAATCTTTCCGCGAAGCCATCTATAGTATAGAATGATCTGCCAATCTCTTGCCTAATGTCCACGGTGTTTTTACCTTATACCATAGGCTGATCTTCTTTTTCAACCCAAAAGATGAGAAAAAAAGGACCCTCATTCCGAAAGATTGGCGGGTGGGATGCACCATGGGCGGGACGGATGAATCCATTTTGCTCGCGAGATTGCGGGTAAGGGAAAAAAGGGGGGACTCTTTCGATCCCCCCTGTTGAAGAAAATCATTTCTTCTCTTCAAATTCAGCGTCCACAACATCCTCGTCAGGCCGCCCGGCCCGGGCTCCTCCGGGAGCCCCCTCGGCCTTTTGCTTGGAGGAAGTTTGCTGGTACATGATTTCGGCCAGATGATGAGAGGCTTTGGTTAATAGCTCCATCTTTTCCCGAATTCTTCCCATATCCCCGCTGGCGATTGCTTCCTTGGCATCCTTGATCGCACTTTCGATGGCATTTACCTCGCTGACGGGAATTTTTTCCCGATGTTCATTTAGGGTCTTTTCCGTGTTATAGACCAAAGCATCGGCCTGGTTGCGCAGTTCAACTTCCTGCCGGCGGCGTTTATCCTCTTCGGAATGGGCCTCTGCTTCCTTAACCATCCCCTCCACCTCATCCTTGGCCAAACCGCTGGAGGCCGTGATAGTAATGGCCTGCTGCTTCCCCGTGGCCATGTCTTTGGCCGAAACATTAAGAATTCCATTCGCGTCAATGTCAAAAGTTACTTCGACCTGAGGGACTCCCCTGGGAGCTGAAGGAATGCCCATTAAATGAAATTTCCCCAGGGTTCGGTTGTCTCGGGCCATGTCTCGTTCTCCCTGAAGGACATGGATCTCGACGCTGGTTTGATTGTCTGCGGCCGTGGAGAAAATCTCACTTTTCTTGGTGGGAATCGTCGTATTGCGGTCGATCAGCCGGGTCATGACGCCGCCCAAGGTCTCGATCCCCAGGGAAAGAGGCGTTACATCGAGGAGAAGAACATCTTTTACTTCTCCTCCCAAAACCCCGGCTTGAACCGCCGCTCCCAAGGCGACAACCTCATCCGGGTTTACGCCTTTATGCGGTTCCTTGCCGAAGAACTGGCGCACCAACTCCTGAACTTTAGGGATGCGCGTCGACCCACCCACCAAAACCGCTTCATCAATTTGATTGGGTTTCAATCCGGCATCCTCCAAGGCCTGCCGGCAAGGAGGAAGGGTCTTTTCCAAAAGGTCCATGACCAGAGACTCGAATTTGGCCCGCGTGAGCTTGAAGTTCATATGCTTGGGGCCTGAGGCATCCGCCGTGACAAAAGGCAAAGAGATCTCCGTCTCCATGGTGGAAGAGAGTTCGATCTTCGCTTTCTCCGCCGCCTCCTTTAGCCGCTGGAGAGCCATGAGGTCCTTGCTCAGGTCGATCCCTTGATCTTTTTTAAATTCCGCAATCAACCACTCGATAATCCGTTGGTCCAAATTGTCTCCACCCAAATGGGTATCACCGTTGGTGGACTTCACCTCCACCACGTTATCACCCACTTCCAGAATGGAGATGTCGAAGGTTCCACCCCCGAAGTCATAGACGGCGATGGTTTCGTCTTTCTTTTTATCCAGGCCATAGGCTAAGGCCGCGGCCGTGGGTTCATTGATGATCCGCCGCACGTTCAGGCCGGCGATCGTCCCCGCGTCCTTGGTGGCTTGCCGCTGGCTGTCATTAAAGTAGGCCGGGACCGTGATAACGGCATCCGTAATTTTTTCCCCCAGGTATTCCTCGGCAGATTTTCTAAGTTTTTGCAGCACCATGGCCGAGATCTCCGGGGGCGAATACTCTTTATCCCTGGTCTTGATTCGCACCCCTCCACTATCATCCCTGACCACTTTATAAGGAACCATTTTCATTTCTTCGTTGACTTCCTCATACCGCCGACCCATAAATCTTTTGATTGAATATACTGTATTCTCCGGGTTGGTCACTGCCTGCCTCTTCGCTACTTGACCCACCAGGCGATTTCCGTCTTTGGTAAAGGCCACCACCGATGGTGTTAACCGGCTTCCTTCTTCATTGATGATGACTTTTGGCTCCCCCCCTTCCATTACCGCTACAACGGAAAGGGTCGTTCCTAAATCGATTCCAATAATCTTGGCCATTTTTACATCCTCCAATATTCTAGCCCCTCTTCAGAGCCTAAGATAAAAATAACTCTACAAATTCCTTTTAAAACTTAATCACTTTCCATAAGTTTGTCAAGTAAACCCGAAAAAAAAGTTGAGAGTAATTTAGTTCGGAGCTCGGAGCTTTTTTTCTCCGAACTCTAAACTCCGAACTCCAAACTTTTTTTTAGGCCTGGGCCGGTGTTACCCGTCCTTTCCCTTTGGAAATTTTCTTGTGGAAAGTTAACTCCTTCCCAGGACCGGCATCTATTTCGATCACATCTCCTTCAGAAAATTCCCCTGCCAGAACTTTCAGTGCCAGGGAATCCTGGATCAATCGCTGGATGGCCCGCTTTAAGGGCCGGGCACCATAGACCGGGTCAAATCCGTCCTTGGCCAGAACCTCTTTGGCCCGCTCGGTGAGCTGGAGGTCCATTTTTCGTTCGGCCAGCCTCTTTTTTAAATTTCTCAACTGAATCTCCACGATATCTTTGATGTTTTCGATAGTTAAAGAATGAAAAATAACGATATCGTCCACCCGGTTCAGGAATTCAGGTTTGAAATGAGCCCTTAAGGCCTCCAACACCCGGCGGCGCATTTCTTCGTGGTCGCGGGCCCCAAGGTCTTGGATCCATTGACTCCCAATATTGGAGGTCATAATCAATACCGTATTTTTAAAGTCAACTGTTCTTCCCTTGCCATCCGTAAGGCGGCCGTCGTCCAATATCTGCAGCAAAACATTGAAAACTTCGGCATGGGCCTTCTCCACTTCATCGAAGAGGACAACGGAGTAAGGTTTCCTGCGAACGGCTTCGGTCAGATACCCTCCCTCTTCATATCCCACGTATCCTGGCGGCGCCCCGATCAACCTGGCGACGGAGTGCTTTTCCATAAATTCAGACATGTCGATGCGCACCATGGCCTGTTCGTCATCAAATAAAAATTCTGCCAGCGCTCTGGCCAATTCCGTCTTTCCAACCCCGGTGGGCCCCAGGAAAATAAAGGAACCTATCGGTCGATTGGGGTCCTGAAGGTCGGCACGCGCCCGGCGCACCGCGTTAGCTACCAGACGGATGGCCTCTTCCTGCCCTACCACCCGGTTCTGTAAGCGGGATTCCATCTTTAAGAGTTTTTCGACTTCCCCTTCCATCATTTTAGTCACGGGAATACCCGTCCACTTGGCTACCACCTCGGCAACGTCTTCGGCTTCCACTTCTTCCTTCAGCATCTTCTGTTCCTTTTGCAGTTTCGCCAGGGCTTGGTTCTCTTTTTCCAATTTTTTCTGCAGTTCCCCGATCCGGCCGTAACGAATCTCGGCCACCTTGGCCAGGTTTCCTTCCCGTTCGGCCTGTTGCTCTTCGCGTTTGGTTTCGTCGATCTGCTCTTTTAAGGAACGAATTTTCTGAATCGATTCTTTTTCCCGCTGCCAATGCGCTTTCATGGCTTCTCCGGAAGCCTTCAGTTCTTTCAACTCCTTTTCGATCTTCTCTAAACGGTCCCGAGAAGGACGATCTTTCTCTTTGAGAAGCGCCTGCCGTTCAATTTCCAGTTGCATTATTTTCCGTTCCACTTCATCTACTTCTACCGGCATACTGTCGATTTCGATCCGCAGCCGGGAGGCTGCTTCGTCGATCAGGTCGATCGCTTTATCCGGTAGAAACCGGTCGGAAATATAACGGTGGGATAGCGTGGCCGCCGCGACGATAGCCGAATCCTGGATGCGCACCCCATGGTGGACTTCGTAACGCTCCTTAAGCCCCCGTAAAATGGCAATGGTGTCTTCCACCGTTGGCTCCGTGACCATCACGGGTTGGAAGCGCCTCTCCAGGGCAGCATCTTTTTCCACGTGCTTGCGGTATTCATTGATGGTCGTGGCTCCCACGCAACGCAGCTCACCCCGGGCCAAGGCGGGCTTCAGCATATTCGAAGCATCCATCGCTCCTTCAGCCGCTCCGGCTCCTACGAGGGTGTGTAACTCATCGATGAACAGGATGACCTCCCCCTCGGCTTCGGTAATCTCCTTGAGAAGGGCCTTTAACCGGTCTTCGAACTCCCCCCGGTATTTGGTTCCGGCGATGAGAGCTCCCAGGTCCAAGGCTACCAGACGTTTGTTCTTCAGCGTCTCGGGCACGTCACCGTTGACGATACGTTGGGCCAGGCCTTCCACAATCGCTGTCTTCCCCACACCGGGTTCCCCGATTAAAACCGGGTTATTTTTGGTCCGGCGAGAGAGGACTTGCAGAACGCGGCGCACCTCATCGTCGCGCCCGATTACCGGGTCTAACTTTCCTTTCCGGGCCAACTCGGTTAAATCTCGAGTATACCGGGCCAGCGCCTGATACTTCTCTTCCGGGTTCTGGTCGGTCACCCTCTGGGAACCCCGGATAGCCGCCAGCACTTTATAGATTTCGTCCTTCCTCACCCCTTGGTTGGTTAAAATCTTGGCCGCCGCCCCGTCCTGTTCTTCGACCATGGCCAGGAGCATGTGCTCCGTGCTTGCATAAGTGTCCTTCAAGCGGTCCGACTCCCTCAATGACCCATCCAAGATTTTCTGCAACCTGGGAGAAAGGTACCCCTGCCCTATCCCCGATCCATAAACCTTGGGAATCTTCCCCAGAGCCTCGTCTAACTGCGAGAGGGTGTTCGGAATAGAAGCTCCGAGTTTTTGGAACACCTGAGGCACAATCCCTTCGTTCTGCTGGAGTAAGGCGATCAAGAGGTGTTCTGGTTCGATCTGCTGATGCTCACGCTTTTCCGTAACAGCCTGGGCATCCTGCAAGGCTTCTTGAGCTTTTAAAGTAAATTTATCGAATCGCATTTTATGATCCTCTTTACGCGAAAAAAGTCCTTCTAATTAAAAAAAAGGGGGGCTTTCGCCCCCCTTGCCGGAACGGCGATTAACTTATTTCCACTTTGATCTGCTTTGGTTTGGCCTCCTCGACCTTCGGCAAAGTGATTTCGAGAATCCCATCCTTAAACTTGGCCTTTACCTTTTCCTGATGGATGGTGCCGGGAAGAGTAAAGGCCCGTTGGAACGACCCATAGGAGCGTTCCACCCGGTGATAATTCTCTTCCTTAACTTCTTTCTCAAATTTCTTTTCGCCCTTCAAGGTGAGAGTATTGTCTTTGACTTCGAGCAAGATGTCCTGCGAAGTTATCCCTGGAAGTTCAGCTTTCAGGACGATGGCTTCGTTTGTCTCAAAAATGTCCACCGCCGGGACCCAAGCACCCTGGACGATCTCCTCTCCCCGGACAGGGGCCTGGGCGCGGACATCGGAAAAAAGCCGATTCATACGCTCTTGGAGGGCTGACATTTCTCGAAATGGATCCCAACGAATCAGTGCCATATTCAATTCCTCCCTTCATTGTTGCTATCCGTCAATAAAAAATTAAGCATTGCCCCGAAGGTTGTCAATCCCCCGAAAAATGTAAGTCGGGAGGCGTTAGGCGCAAGGCGATGGCGAAATTGACGCTGAATAATCATGGCGGAAAGCCAAAAGCGTAAAGTGTTAGGCGTAAGGGGTAAGGCGAAAGGCAATGAAAATTAATAACTACTCCCAACTTTTGACTTACGACTCACGGTTTTTAATGGTGAACTGCAGTTCGTCCAGGTCGGGAAATTTCTCTTTCAAAAAAACCTTTAGCTTGCTCAGGACTCTCTTTTCGATCTGGCGGGCTCGCTCCCGGGAAATATGCAATTGATCCCCCGCCGCCTGGAGGGTAAGTGGATCCTCGGCCATCAATCGGTGTTTTAAAAGAAAAGCTTCCTTGTCCTTCAAGGAACGGGAAAATTCCTCGATCCTTTGATCAACCGCCTTTTTAAATTGGTTCTCGGCAACTTTTTCCTCCAGGGTTTCTTCTCCCTCCAGGATATCCAGATATGTTTGGTGAGTATCTGCATCCAAGGGCGCGTTGAGCGAAAGGTCTCCCCCTTCCAGGCGCTGCTCCATCTCGCTTACTTCTTCTTTGGTTACATCTAAATGACTGGCCAGGAGCTTAGGGCCGGGGTCGAACCCCATAGCTTCCAGGCGGTTCTTTTCCTTTCTCAGGCGGAAAAAAAGCTTCCGTTGAGCCTGGGTGGTCCCTACTTTCACCAGACTCCAGTTATCGATGATGAACTTTAAAATATAGGCCCGGATCCACCAGGAGGCATAGGACGAGAGTTTAACTTCTCGGTAGGGGTCAAATTTTTTCACCGCCTGCATTAATCCCAGGTTTCCTTCCTGGATCAGGTCCAGTAAATTGGTATAGGCCCGCTGATACGCAAAAGCGATTTTCACTACCAGCCTTAAGTTGGAGACCACGAGGCGGTAAGCCGCATAACGGTCCTTTTCTTCCCACCAACGCTTGGCCAGGGTCAACTCTTCCTCCCGCGAAAGCAGCGGAAACTTTCGGACTTCCATGAGGTACTTCTTGAGGGGGTCAAAGACCTCCAGGGCTTCATGGTCTTCCGTTGGATTCCGTTCTTCCTCCAAGGAAGGAATTTCTTCTAAGGGCATGGGAATTTCGTCTATCTTTTCCCTTGGGTTCATTGGGCCACCATCGCTAAGTAACCCATGTCACCGGTGCGCGTATCCCGCACCAGAAGCGTAATTTCTTCCTCCCGCTGGACTTGTTTCAGAATGCGGTTGTAATCATTGATTCCGCGCACTGCCTGATTGTTGATCTGTAGAATGATGTCTCCTGCTTCCAGTCCCGCCCGGCCTGCCGGTCCATGGGAATCCACTTTGGTGAGGATAACTCCCTCGCGTGAACCCAGGCGTTGGCGGCGGGCTTCCAGGATGGAGATTTCTTTCACTTCCACCCCCAGTTTATTCCTGAGTTCAACGGCGGCCATACGGGGTGCAGGTTTGTAGGGAGACACCACGGCTTGAATGGTAATCCGTTCTCCTTGGCGTAAAAGCCCGACCTCCACTTTTTGCCCCGCCCGCGTGGCAGCGACCCGATTCCGGAAATCATTGGCATTCTCCAGGGCGGCCCCATCATAACTAACAACCACGTCTCCCTTCCTGATCCCAGCCTTTTCCGCCGGCCCTCCTTTGAATACTTCCCCGATCCAGGCTCCTTTGAGGACTTTCAAATTCAGGCTTTTCGCCAGGGGGGCTGTAATATCCTGGACGCTCACTCCCAGCCATCCCCGCATGACTTTTCCGGTTTTGATCAAATCATCGGCGATGGCCTTGGCCATGTTGCTCGGAATCGCAAACCCAATTCCTTCGAACCCTCCCGATTCGGAGACAATAGCCGCGTTGACCCCGATGACCTCCCCAGCCAAGTTTAGCAGCGGCCCACCGCTGTTCCCGGGGTTGATGGCGGCATCGGTTTGAATATAGTCCTGGTAGCTTGATGGATCGAGGATTCCCGTGCGGTGCTTGGCGCTGATAATTCCTGCCGTCACGGTTTGCTCCAACCCCCGGGGGGTACCAATGGCCACTACCCACTCTCCAACCCGCAGTTGGTCCGAATTGCCGAAAGTTAGGTAGGGGATGTTTTGAGGAGCCTTAATCTTAATCACAGCCAAGTCGGTCTTGGGATCGACTCCAACTACCTTGGCCTCAAATTCTTCACCGGAAGCCATTTTTACGGTGATTTTTGTCGCTCCGCTGACGACGTGGTTGTTCGTTACAATATGACCATCACCGTTAATGATCATGCCGGTACCGATCCCGCGCATCTCCCTTTTATAACTGCGGGGTCCCTGAGGCACCCCGAAAAAATAGCGGAAAAAAGGATCACTTTCGAAGGGGAAAACTGGGGTCGGCACGTCCACCCGCTGCATAACTTCGATGTGAACGACCGCTGGCATCGTCTTCTGGGCCACATCGGCGATGGCCGTAGTCAGATCGACCGGCCCTGATTGTTGAGCCCAGGCCTTTCCGGCGTGAGCAGTGGATATTATGATCAAAAAAAGCAAGGTCCAAAATAGGATTACCAATCCCCCAAGATGTTTTTTGGGCATACCTTTCATTGCCGAATTTCCTGCCATTTCACCCTAATTTTTATGTCTTCCCGCCTATACGCCTTGCGCCTTACGCTTGGCTTGTATATCTAGTTACATGTTAGCCCCTTCTTGACCCAATGTCAATTTCAGCCGGGCGCTACCACCCCTCCCTATCCTCCCCCAAAGAGGAAAGCTGTGAAAAAATTTGGTTCGCCGACAAAATAAGTTTTCCCGTTGTCCAGGGGACGGGAAAATTCGCGCCGCCAAAATCGGCGGGACAGGAATGATCCCCGACAGTTACCCTGCCTTCCGCGAAGGGACGCAGGCAAGTTGGAACAAAATTCGTTAGATCCCTTAGGATTGGCCTTCGGGCTTAACCGGAGTCGAGTCCATCGCCGGCAACCATGAGAGCATCGCCTCATTTTGGCAAGGGAATTTTCCCGGTCCCTGGACATGGGCGGCACCTCTCCCTTAAATGCTGGAGAAACGGCCTAAAATCGAGATACGGCTCGTCGATGTAAGTTTTCTATTATGCTCTGATTGCGCTTTTTCTGGTAAAGATATTATTTTTTATAAAATTCAGCAATTTTTAAAAAAGGGGTGACTTGCTTCTCCCCGCCCTTTCCAGTATAATGCCCGGCAAAAGGAATAATATCAGCAATAGGGGCGGGCTTTGGGTTTTACCTGCGGGATCATCGGGTTGCCAAACGCGGGAAAGTCGACCATCTTCAACGCTCTCAGCGCGGCCAGGGCGGAAGTGGCCAATTATCCCTTCTGTACCATCAATCCCAATCAGGGTATCGTCCCGGTTCCCGATGATCGTCTGCAAAAGCTGGCCCGGCTTCTCCATCCCGAAAAAGTAACACCCACCGTCCTGGAATTTTGGGACATCGCCGGCCTGGTCAAAGGAGCCAGTCAAGGAGAAGGACTGGGCAACCGCTTCCTGGGCCATATTCGCAACGTTGATGCCGTGGCGCATGTGGTCCGCTGCTTCGAAGCTGAAAATGTCGTGCATGTATACGCCGCGGTAGACCCCCGCCGGGACATGGAAATCGTCCAGACGGAACTCATCCTGGCCGATCTGCAAACCGTGGAGAAGCGCCTTACCAAAGCAACCCACCAGGCGAAGGTTGGGGATAAAAAATCTTCGTCGGAAATCCCCTTCCTTCATGAGGTTCATGAACGCCTTGGCGCGGGCTCGCCGGTTAAAGGTTTGACGCTTGCGGAGGAGGGACATAAAATTCTGCAATCTTTGGAATTGCTCACCGCCAAGCCCCAGCTTTATGTTGCCAACGTCAGTGAAAAGGAGCTTAAGGAGCGCCGGTGGATTTCTCAGGTGGAAGCATTGGCTGCCTTGGAAAAAGCTCCTGTGGTCGTGATCTGCGGCGACCTGGAGGCGGAAATGGCCGAGCTGGCCGCTGAAGAACGGGCCGAATTTCTGCAAGAGATGGGCCTGGTTGAATCGGCCTTGAACCAGTTAATCCGGGTTGGCTATAAACTTCTGCATCTGATCACTTTCTACACTACCGTGGGTCCGGAACTCCGGGCCTGGACCGTTCCGACTGAAACCCGGGTGCCGCAAGCAGCCGGGAAAATTCACTCCGACATGGAGCGGGGATTCATCCGCGCCGAGGTTATTTCCTGCCAAGAATTTTTTAATGCGGGATCCATGGCGGCGGCCCGAGAAAAAGGATTGATCCGGGTCGAAGGAAAAGATTACATCGTTCAGGATGGCGACATCCTGCATATTCGATTCCATGCCTGAGAGAAGCGCCTTCCTTCCTGCTCCCTCCCATGCCAAGGCTGTGCTCCCCATCGGCCTGATCGCCATTTCCTTCGCTTCCATTCTCATCAAAATCTGTGACGCCCCTCCCTTAATCATCGCCGCCTACCGCCTGGGCTTGGCCACTCTGGTTCTTCTTCTCTTTACTTTTCCCCGGACATTAAGGGAATTTCGCCAGCTGGGGCAAAAGGAGATTTTTGCGTCGGTCCTGGCCGGGGTCTTTCTTTGTTTCCATTTTGCCCTCTGGATCACCTCCCTGAAATATACTTCCGTGGCCAGTTCGGTGATCTTGGTCACCACCAACCCCATTTTTGTCGCCTTGGCTTCCACCTTCTTCCTACGCGAGAAGATCTCTCTGACGCTCCTGCTCTCCATTCTCTTAGCTGTCCTGGGAGGCATGATCATTGCCTGGGGGGATTGGGATAAAGGCCCGGGGAATCTCTACGGGGATTTCCTCGCCCTTTTAGGAGCCATCATGGCCACCGGTTACCTCCTGATGGGAAGACGCGTTCGGCAAAACATGGGCCTCATTTCCTACATCACTCTGGTTTACGGAGTGGCCGCGATTCTTTTGATTCTTCTCGCCCTGATGAGCAGGGAATCCTTCTTCCAGTATTCTCCCAGGACCTACCTTATCTTTTTTCTTCTGGCTCTCGTTCCTCAACTCATCGGTCACACCAGTCTGAACTGGGCCTTAAAATTTTTTTCCGCCACGTTGGTCGCTGTTTTCATCCTGGGAGAGCCGATCGGAGCCACCATCCTGGCCTATATCCTGCTGGCAGAACCCTTGACCCTTAAACTTTTACTCGGAGGAACCCTGGTCCTTCTGGGCATCTATTTTTCGGCCCGGGAAGAAAGGAAATTGGAAAAACTATGATCCAGTTGAAAAAGATTCATTTTCGTTTCTGGACATCGGTCTTCCCTTTGCTGATCCTCATGGCTGCCTGCGCCCCTTCCAAAAAGGAATTACCCTACGAACCGTTAGATCGAGAAAAAATTTGGCGCTACCGGGAAGAAGGATTGGCTTCCTGGTACGGCGAGGAATACCACGGGCGCAAAACTGCCAACGGCGAAATCTACGACATGTACGCCATGACCGCGGCTCACCGCACTTTACCTTTCAACACTTTCGTCCGGGTAACCAATATGGAAAACGGAAAAAAGACGGAATTGCGCATCAACGACCGGGGTCCATTTATTCCCGGTCGAATCATCGATCTCTCCAAAAGCGGGGCCCGGGCCATTGACATCGTGGGGACAGGAACGGCCAGAGTTTCTGTCGAAATCACCGGCTTTGCCACCAGGAGAATCCCCTCTTGGCAAGGGATTTTCTCGGTCCAGGTGGGTGCTTTTGTGGAAAAAGAAAACGCCCTGCGCTTGCGCCAAAAATTGCAGAAAAAATACCCTCACGTACACATGGTCCTCTGGGAAAGCAATGTAAAACGCTTTTACCGCGTCCGGGTCGGTTCCTTCCGCTCTGAGGCAGAGGCCCAGGGTTACTGCGAAATATTGCGGAAAGAAAATCTTTCCGGGTTTGTGGTGCGGGAGGATTGAAGTATGGTATATTATAAAGCGATTCTTTGGGGGGAGGTTCGTGGATGAAGTTCAGCCTTAGATTTGCTGCCCTATGGATCGTGGCGCAGCTTTTGATCTTTCTCCTGATCGACCCGGCGTATTCCATCTCCCTGGAAGGGCGGGTCAAGGAATACACCCTGGGTAACGGGATGAAGGTCGTTATGCTCCAACGCCATCAATCCCCTACCCTGTCTTTGCATATCCGCTTTCGGGTGGGTGCGGTCGATGAAAACTTGGGTACGACGGGAACCGCTCATCTCCTCGAGCACATGTTATTCAAAGGTACGAAAACTCTGGGGACCAAAAACTACGCCGAGGAAGAAAAAGTATTAATCCGCATCGACTCCGTGGCTATGGCCCTGGAGGCCGAAAAGGCCAAAGGTGAAAAGGCCGATAAAGATTTCCTCCGCTACCTGGAAAAGAGTCTTCAGGAGCTTACCGAGGAGCACAGAAAATGGGTCGTCAAGGATGAGATCGAACTCCTCTATTCCCAGAATGGGGGAGTGGGATTCAACGCCATGACCAGTGCGGACACCACGACGTATGTGGTCAATCTGCCCTCCAACCGCTTGGAACTCTGGGCCCGCATTGAATCCGACCGCATTCTCAACCCGGTTTTACGGGAGTTCTATCCCGAACGGGATGTGGTCATGGAGGAGCGCCGTCGTTCCTACGATTCCCAGCCTGAACGCAAGCTTCTGGAGCATTTTCTGGCCACCGCCTTCCTGGCTCACCCTTACGGCCGGCCTGTGATCGGGTGGCCATCTGACATCCAGCATCTGGATAAGCCAGCCACGGAAAAATTTTTCCGCACTTTTTACTCGCCAGCCAATACCGTCCTGACCGTCGTTGGGGACCTGGACCCCGAGGCTGCACTCTCCGTGATTAAAAAATATTTTGAGCGAATTCCCCCCCAGATCCTCCCCCCCCCTCTTCGCACCCAAGAACCCGAACAGCTGGGAGAACGGTGTATCCAGGTGGTCGCCGATGCCAACCCTCAGATGATCATCGGATTTCATAAACCGAATCCGCCTCACGGGGATGACGTCGTCTGCGATATCATCGAGGGTCTATTGAGTTACGGGCGGACTTCTCGCTTTTACCAGCGTTTGGTCGAAGAAGAAAAGATTGCGGTGGAAGTTTCCGCTGCCAATGGTTATCCGGGGGAACGTTATCCCAACCTTTTCGTGATCTTCGCCACGCCCCGTCATCCCCATACGGCTGAGGAACTGGAAAAAGCTATTTTCCGGGAGCTCGACCGCCTGAAGAACGAGCCGGTTGGAGAACTGGAACTCAAAAAAGTCCAGAACCAGATTCAGACGGATTTTCTCCGTAAACTCAACTCCAACTCCAAGCTGGCTTATTGGCTTTCCTACGGACAAAGTCTTTGGGGGGACTGGCGATACTTCACAAAAAGATTGACGTCGTACGAAAAAGTCTCTGCCGAAGACATCCGCCGGGTGGCCCAAAAATATTTCACCCCGCGCAATCGTACGGTGGCGACTCTGGTTAAATCTGCCGCAGCTCCCTGAATTCAAGGAGAAATATGGGTATGAACCAGCGAGTTTTAAGTTTTTTTTCTTCCCTTTTGTCCCTTTTCTTTTTCATTCATTTCCTTCCGGGCCTCGTCCATGCCCAAGATCAAGAGCTTTACAAGCACCCCCGGAATATGTTTTTTCCTCCGCTTACTTTCGTTCTGCCCAAGGCCGAACGCACCGTCCTATCAAACGGGATGGTCCTTTACCTTTTCCAGGACCCGGAAATACCTTTGATTAAAGTTACGGCCTTGATCCACACGGGTTCCATCTATGAGCCGCCCGATAAAAGTGGCTTGGCCCAGTTGACCGCAACCCTGCTGCGCACCGGGGGAACCGTTGACCAAACCCCCCAGGCCATCAACGAAGCGCTGGAATTCATGGCCGCGGAACTGGAATTTTCCATGGGGAGGGAGTCGGGATCCGCCCTCCTTTCAGTACAGAAAAAAGATTTCCCTCGCGCCCTGTCCCTATTGACCAATTTATTTATCAAGCCGGGCTTCGATCCTACCCAGCTCGACCTGGCCAAAAAGCAGGCCTTGGAATCCATCCGCCGATCCAACGATAACCCCGAAGAGATCGCCTATCGGGAGTTCCGCCGCTTCCTTTATGAGGGGAATCCCCGGGGGCAAATTCCGACCATAGAATCCATAAAAAGCATCCAGCGCGAAGACCTGGTCGATTTCCACCGCCAATTTTACAAACCCAACAACATCATTCTGGGAATCTCTGGAGACTTCCAAAAGGAAGAGATGATTCCTTCTTTGGAAAAAGCATTCGGCGGATGGGGGCGTTCCTTGATCGAATTTCCCTTTGTTCCTACCCCAGCCCCCCACGATAAAAAATTGATTTACTATGCCCCCAAGGACCTCCCCCAATCCACCATCCTTTTAGGGCACCTCTCCATTCCTTTGAACCATCCGGATTATATCCCCTTCAAAGTTTTAAATTTTATCCTGGGAGGCGGGGGGTTCAATTCCCGCCTGACCCGGGAGATCCGCTCCAATCAAGGGCTGGCGTATAGCGTGGGAAGTTTCTATCAGGGACGTGTCGGGTATGGCGTCTTCGGAGCTTTTTGCCAGACGAAATCCTCTTCCACCCACAAGGTTATCTCTCTGATCTACCAGATCACCGCCGGCCTGAAGAAGGAGGTACCCACCTTCGAAGAGATGGACTGGGCCAAAAAAACCCTGATCAACCAGTTTATTTTTTCCTTTACTGCTTCCGCCAGTATCGTCAGCCAGCAGATGCAGCTTGAATACGACGGACGGCCAGAAGATTACCTGGAAAAATATCGGGAACGCGTGGGGGCGGTAACTTTCGAAGATTTGGAACGGGTGGCCGGAAAACATCTCCATCCAGATCAGTCCCTTCTGTTAGTGGTGGGCAAAGAAGAAAATTTTGATCAGCCCCTTTCCTCTTTTGGGCCCGTCCATCGGATAGAATTAAAAAAATACCAATAAGGATTTTTCATGAAAGCTCTCCTCGTCCAACCTCCTTACCCTTTCTCCGAATTTCCCAAGCCCTCCTGGGCGCTGATGTCCTTGGGGGCCGTACTCCGGCGGCAGGGGGTGGAGGTGGAAGTTCTCGACTTGCTTTCTACCCGTTGTTCCCCCCGAAAAATCGAAGAGCGTCTCTCCCGTTTTCAACCCGACCTCATCGGGGCAACGTGCGTGACCATGAACTTTCCCTCGGCCGTGAAAATTCTCCAGCACTGTAAAGCCTTCGCTCCGCGAGCCACCATCGTCATGGGCGGCCCCCATGTAACCTTCACCGCCGCGGAAACCCTCCGTGATTTTCCCGAGGTGGACATTATCGTTCGCGGCGAAGGGGAGGAAACCCTGCAAGAACTGGTTAGGGTTCTCGACGCGGGAAGAAGCTTGCAGGAGGTCAAGGGTTTGAGTTTCCGTCGCGATGGAACGATCCTGCAGACGGAAGAACGCCCCTTTATCCAGGATCTTAACCTCCTTCCCCTTCCCGACCGCACTCTTTTTCCTTTAGCGCGTTATTTGGCCATGCGGGTTCCCGCCAGTGTGCTGACCAGCCGTGGTTGTCCTACGGGCTGTTCTTTCTGCGTGGGTTATCGCATGACCGGCCGGAAGGGGCGTTTCCGGGATCCACTACGGGTTGTCGATGAGATTGCCTCTGCCCGTCTCCTGGGTTTTGAAGAAATATGCATCGACGATGACCTCTTTACCCGGAATCGCCGGCACGTCTTCCGCATCTGCGAGGAAATTGACCGGCGGGGGTTAAAAGGAAAAATGTATATTTTTGCCCGGGTGGATACGGTCGATGCCGTCCTGCTGAAGAAGTTAAAAGATGCCGGATGCGCCATGATCTGCTTTGGGCTGGAAAGTGGAAATCAAAAAATCCTGGATCAAGCCAACAAGCGGACTACCCTGGAGAAGGCCCGGCAAGCTATCCAGATTTGTAAGGACGTGGGAATTTCCCCCCTCGGCTCGTTCATCCTCGGGCTCCCCGGAGAAACCCGGGAAAGCATGGAGGATACCATCTCCTTCGCCCAGAGCTTGGGGATCCCTTACGGGTTCCATCTTTTGTCTCCCTTTCCGGGAACGAGGATACGGGAAAAGGCTACGGAATACGGGATTAAAATCCTTACGGACGACTGGTCATTATATGACGCCGACCATGCCGTCACCGAGACCGAAGCTCTCAGCGCCGCAGAAGTAGCCAATTTTGCCAAGTCCTTTTTTCACCATCTGGGAACGGAGATCGAGAATCTGAAGAAAGGGACTCTGGCCGGGACCTATACCGGACCTTACCGGGAAGAGATGGAAAAACGTCTGGAAGTGGATTTTACCTGGAAACTCCTGTCCGGAGACCTTCTGGAAGAACAAGGAAAAATCCCCCATCCCGGGCAATTGGCGTCTGAGCAGAGGGAGGATCCCCTCCGGGTTTTGGCCCGGCGGATCTCCCCGGCAACTTCTTTTCCCTTGCAGTTCGTTGAAAGCAAGCTCCGCAAGTTGGCGGAAAGGGGGATCATTATCTGTGATGAAACTCCGGAATCCTTCTGCTGGCAATGGAAGGAAGGTTAAAAGATCAATAACTTGGGCCAGAGAAGATGGGCCAGGGTGCCGGTTAAGATTCGGGCTGTTCCAAGATAGGCGGACCTTCCCATTTTTCGCTTTTTCCGTCCAATATCCCTCCCTCTTCGATAATCAGTTCAGAGGCTTGAACTCTTCCCAATAGTTTTCCCGTAGGGGCGATATGGGCGCGTTCAGAGGCGATCACGGTTCCTTCAACCCGGCCGCAAAGAATCAGGGTGCTCACTTTCATCTCCCCCTGAAATAGACCCTCCGGGCCAATGATCAAGGTCCCTTGGCCGAAGATCCCTCCATCCAGTCGGCCGTCTAATCGCACGACTCCATCGCCAAAATGCAGGGTGCCCACAACCGATGATCCTTCGCCAATGAGGCTGATTCCTTGCTCTTCCTTGGTGAAGATACTTCCCAAAAACTTTTCCTTGGGTCTCCGATGCGGCGTGGTCCGTCGCCCACCCATTGAAATCCCCCCTTTTTCTCATGGCCTTAAAATCTTATCTCTCTGGAATGGCAGTAGATTTTTCCAGGATTAGCTTCCCATCGGGCGAATAGACGAATATGGTCAAAGTCTTAAAGACTTCACCGGAGGAACCATCGAAAAAAGCTTCGATGAATTTTTGCCTTTCGATCTCGAACTTCTTCCCTTTTTCCGGCTGCTGGGGAACGCCTTTGTTCAGGGGCATCTCCGGAATGACCCGATAGAGAGGAATCCGCTGTCGATCATTTTGGGCGACCAAAGCCAGGGTTCCCGAGACAGGATGATTCTGGGGATTTTGATTGATCAATTGAAAGCTGACGGAAAATCCTCCTCTTTTGCCCCGTCGGCTAACTTTCAGTCCTGCCATGGTAAGCAGGGGAAGAGTTGCCCGGGGGGAGGCTTTTTCCATTACGGCTTTTGGCAAGTTTTTTTCCATCGCGGCGATCCGGTGGGTCAGCTGTTGCATCTTGCTCATTAGATCACTCCGCTCCCGAAGGAAAGTAAAATACTCGTGGGCAAAGAAAGCCAAGCTCCCGGCAAAGAAGATTCCCCCGAGTCCGAGAATAATCAAGGGACGCCTCTCCACGCGCAGGGTTCGCACCTTTCCCCATGAACGTATAATGATCAAAAGCCAATAACCGGATTTCATCTGTTCTTTTTCCCCCTCCCCAATGCACCAAGGCCAATCTTCGTGAAAAGTAATGAATTTATTGAAAAATGTCAAGGCGATTTTATAACCGGCGCTCATAGCCCTGAATCCCTGGCCATGAATAGGAATGCTTGTAACAGTTTAGCCTTTTGAAAAAATCTAAACTTACATGCAAAATGCAAAGTTTAAATTGCAAAATTCAAAATGATTAAGCCCTTGCAGAGAAAATTGGCATTTTTCGATTTGCAATTTTCATTTTTCAATGAAATTTAGCTTGCCTTTTCAAAAAGCTAAATTGATACAAATTCTTTAAAAGTGAAGGGTGTCAAATGTTATTTACCGATGGACTGTTTGCTCAATGTATGCAAAAATTCAAAGATAAGGAAACAATTTGAAAATATATTTATTCGTAACTTTTTTATTTACACTTAAAAAAGGCGATTCACCACAGAGGGCACCGAGGAAAATTAAGATAAAACGGTGAAAACAACCCAATATTCTATCTGACGAATTTATTACATGAGAACCCAGAGAAAAGATTGAGCTTGTTTTGTTTTTTAACTATGAAATTATTCTCTGAGATCTCTGTGGTGTAAAAAAATCGCTCAATTTAGGTTACACTTGAAAATTTCTCTTGGCAGGAAAGCAAACTTGTCTTATCCCCAGCTTTTGTTCCGAAAACATTATCTTTTCCTTCTTTTTCTCTTATTCTGCAGCCTGCCGGCAACCTCCTGGGGCCATCCGGTGGAGGAAACCCTGAGCAATGGCCTGAAGGTCTTAATTCTGAAAAACCCGGGTACCTCTTCGGTTGCGGTGGACCTCTGGGTAAAGACCGGTTCGCGCTATGAACCCCCTAAAACCAATGGGATCTCCCATTTTGTGGAGCACCTCCTCTTCAAGGGAACATCCAAACGGACCGCCAAGGATATCTCCCGGGAAATTGCTGCGGTGGGGGGCATCCTGAACGGATATACCCATTGGGAATACACCCAGTTGCACATTTCCCTGCTTCCTCTTCACCTGGGCTTGGCCTTGGAAATTCTATCCGACATCGGTCAAAATTCCTTAATGGCTGAAGAGATGGTCGCCAAAGAAAGGAACGTAATTCTGGAAGAGATCTCCCTGGCCAATATCTACCCTCCCAGCTATATCCTGAACTTGGTTTCCAGCACCCTCTTCCCGGAGAACCCCTTGGGAATGCCCATTGCCGGAACCAAAAAAACAGTGGGGGCGATTCGCCGGCAAGACCTTCTTCAGTTTTACCGCAACTATTATGTCCCCAACAATATTTTCCTCACCATTGTCGGCAACGTAGATCCGCCGACGGCTCTGGGACTGATCCGGGAAAAATTTGCCTCATGGCCCCAAGGGAGCCAATTTCCTCCTTCCCCCTTCCCTCCCTATCGCCAGGAAAAACTCATAGAAGTCCGGCAGAGAAAATTTCTTGATCAAGCCATCGTGGTCCTTGCTCTCCAGGCGATGGCCCTGGGAGACATTGACCGTCCGGCTTTCGAAATTATCAACGCCACCTTGGGATCGGGAGGCAATTCCCGCCTTTACCAGGAAATCCGCGAGAAAAGAGGTTTGGCTTATTTGGTGGGTTCTCTTTACCATCCTCTCTCGGATACAGGGCTTTGGGCCACCTATGCCGGTACCGACCCCAAGAATATAGAACAAATACAATCCATCTTTTTCCAACAGATAAAAAAAATCCAACAAGAACCCCTATCGCCACGTGAACTCGAGGAAATTAAAAATTATATCCGGGGCCGGACACTCATCCGTAACGAAAATAACAGTACTTTAGCCGAGTTCGTAGGCCAAGGCCTTTTGGCTGGGTCCTGGTCCTTGCCGGAGGAATTCATATCTAAGATACAGAAAGTGAGGGCCGAAGATGTAAGGCGGGTGGCTCGCACCTACCTGAGAGAAGACCAGCGCAATGTAATTATCCTCAAACCCTATCCGGGATTAAGGCTACTGCGGAGACTCTTCTGAATGCGGAATGCAGATTGCGGAATGGGGAATACGAAATAAGACCAAAAATGATAAAAATTACTTTATCGCAAGGAGAAATTTAAAAAAAGTGAAAAATATATAGGGAGAAAAGTTGACTTTCCTTGATAACTTTAATAGTATGAGGATTTTAATTTCCTGATCTCCTTCGGTTAGAGGGTTTCGATTAAAGCTTTGTTTTGAAAAAGATTCCGACTGTCGTTCGATTTTTTTATTTCTTTTTGGGTGCTTTCATTAGTTGGGAGGTTTTTTGGGCCCCGGCGGT
>Ga0224495_10001033_pt1 | contig 20588 bp, 17 predicted proteins | sample SF_Jul11_sed_USG_FD_168128 | JGI IMG/M metagenome (GOLD analysis project Ga0224495, IMG submission 168128) | Sediment microbial communities from San Francisco Bay, California, United States - SF_Jul11_sed_USGS_4_1 | ecosystem: Environmental > Aquatic > Marine > Sediment | place: USA: California...
ATGGTGGGCATTCTGCTCAATATTGGGCGCGACGTGCGCTCAATTTCCATGGATCGCACCCAAGGTTCCCGTAAAACCGCCTTTGTCAGAGAATGAATTCATGACCGAAATCCGGCCCGACCAGCCAACCCGCTCCCGCCCGCTCCGCGTTCTGATTGCTGGAGGCGGCACGGGTGGCCACTTGTATCCGGGACTGGCTGTGGCGGAAGCCCTGCGAACCCTGGAGCCTCAGGTGGAGATCCGCTTCGCGGGAAGCCGCCGGGGACTGGAGGCTCGCGAGGTGCCCCGGCGCGGGTATCGCCTGTATACGATTCCCGTGCGCGGACTTTTCGGTGTTTCCCGCTGGCGGCGTTTTCTGGGCCTATCCCTTTTGCCCCTGGCCTTTTTTAAAAGTCTGTGGGTGCTGCTCACCTTCAGGCCGCATTTGGTGCTGGGAGTGGGGGGGTATGCGTCCGGCCCCATCCTGGCCACCGCGCTGCTGCTGGGGCGACGCTGCGTCCTGCAGGAGCAGAACGCCTATCCGGGAATCACCAACCGCCTGCTGGGGCGCTTCGTGCGCACCGCCTTCACCACGGTCACCGATGCCCACGGGTTCTTTCCCCGGGCCATTGTCACGGGAAATCCGGTCCGGCATGAAATCCTGGCCTTGCGCACAGAAGCGCCTGCTCCCGACCATCCGAGCCTGCCGCCGCAGATTTTTATCCTCGGCGGCTCGCTGGGGGCCCGCGCCATCAATAAGGCCGTCACCGAGGCGTTACCTCTCCTGGCAGCCACCGGGCACCCTCCCCGTATTGTCCACCAGACCGGCCGTCTGGATATCGAGTGGGTTAGCCAAGCTTATTCCGCCGCATCGCTGGAGGCGCGGGTAACCCCTTTTCTGGAGGATATCGCCTCGGTGTATCGGGACAGCGCCCTGGTGATCAGCCGCGCCGGGGCCAGTGCGGTGGGTGAGTTTATCGCCGCGCGCAAACCCTCCGTGCTTATCCCCATTCCCGGTACCAGCGGTGAACACCAGCTTCACAATGCCCAGCGGCTGGTAGCCGCGGGCGCAGCCATCCTCATACCTCAGGCCGAACTGACCCCCGCCTTGCTGGTGGAAACATTGCAAGTACTCCTGGCCGATCCTCAACGGCGAGTGGAAATGGCCAAGGCCACCGATGCCTTATATCCTGGGGATGCGGCCCAGCGAATCGCCCTCGAATGTCTAAAAATAATGGAGCCGCGCTAGTTCCCTCCCCTTGCCTTTTACTGGCCAAACCCGCGAAAATAAAAAAAACAAATACCATTATCACTTCTATACCTTTGTTTTTAAATAATGTTTCGATGTGTAACCCAATTGTAACCCGCCTTCCGGTAAAGTATCTCTTCCATGGGACTGTTAATTGGAATTCCATCAGGGTGTTTTGATGGAATTTTATATTAATGGCCGGGGCGGATATCGCTTCAAGAAATGTAGCGGGAGGCATTTGGAGAATTGAGCTCCAGGATACAAGGGGGCCTTCCTCTGCGAACTTGCAATCCTTATCCTTTCCCTTGACTTTGAAATACCCTGGGTTGTGGAATCCGGGGTACTTTCATTGAAAATCGCCTCACACCTACTCCTCAGAGTGACTCTTTCCCACTGGTTTCATCCCCGGAATTTTCAGAACCTTGAAAAAGCATGGGATCAAAAAACCGGTCCCTGGCGCCCGTGAATTGCTCCGCTTTGAGAAGCAAGCCCCGCATTTCCCTCTCCACCCTCAAACGGTCATCCTCCAATCCCGCGCCTTCCTGGCCGGGATAAATCGGTGCGCCTACGATCACGGTGACGGTGGAAAAGGGTTTAGGCAGTTTCATCCGGTCCCAAGACCCCAGTTCCCAGCGTTTCGGCGCTGAGTAGACAATGGGAATAATGGGCACCTGTTTTTTTCGAGCCAACGCCACCAGACCGGATTTCAGGACATAACGAGGGCCGCGGGGTCCATCCGGAGTGAAAATCACATTCTGGCCTTGGCTCAATAAACGCAAACCCTCGCGCAGCGCCGCGGCCCCTCCCGTGGAAGAAGATCCCCGCAATACGGGAAATCCAAACCGGGCCATGACCCAGGCGATATCGTCCCCATCCCGGCTGCGGCTGACCAGCCCATGAAAGGTGAAGGGCGCCAGCAGCGGTACAAAATACAGCAACGTGTTGTGCCATACCGCGGCCAGATAGGGCCCTCCCGCCGGTTGTCGTTCCTCCAGAATATGCCGGTTCACCCAGCACACCCGGGTGGTGCGATATACGAACCACACAATGAAGGTGATCAACAGCCGGTTGAATACGAAACGAAGCAGCCAACGCATGGGGGTACCCAGTTAAAAAGCCGGTGCTCGGCGCTCCCGGCCCTTCCCTGCTTTGAGTGGCGGAGCCCTGCCGCCCCGGGGGGAATTGCCACCCCAAAACGGGATCCGGTTATTCTACTGCTTATGCGGTGGCGGGGGCAGCAGCTTCATGCGAATACCCGCCGTTACCGCAGCGCCAATGGCAAAGGATCTTCCCAGCCCCAAAAGAGTGCGGGCAATGAGCCACCCACCCGAGGGAAAAGGTTGATCCACCATCAGTGGGGCAAATTCCGCCAATACAAAAATCAGCAGCCCATGAACCACTGTCAGGTGATACCAGCGTCCTCGCAAAGCCAATGCCACGGGGACCAGGGGCAGCACCAGCAGTGCCCCCCGAAACCATAACGCCAGCAGGAACACCCCTCCCCCAACCCAGCCGGCCAGTCCGCCCTCCCGTCCCAGCACCCCCTCCAGACGCAGCCAGGCATTGGGATGCACCAACCCGGTATACATTCCAGTGCCTTGCTCCAACCACAGGGCATCCCCCCAGGCGGTCAAAAAGGGGATGGCCGCCGCAACGGCGGTGAGCAGCGCCAGACGTCCCACGCTCACGCCTCCGGCACCGTGGCGAACCCGCTTCATCAACTCCGCCAGGGTAATCTCCCCCGGCTCCAGACGATAGAGCCAAGTCATCAGCGCCCCTCCGGTCAACGCCCCCAGAATGATTCCCATGGGGGAGTGCGGCAGGTTCAAGGGAAAAGACACCAGGTCCATCCTCTTGAGCAGTGCGGCCGTGAGCCAATCTCCCAAGGGCCCCACACCCGTCAGCAAAAACACGATCACCGTCAGGGCGGCCCCCCGGCTCCAGGGTATCCGCGCCATGACCGGGCGGCAGGCATAGGCGATGGTCAAGCCGGCAAACACGGTGAACATGAAGGGACTTTGGAAATATACCTGATCGGGGCTTAATCCCCGGGGAAGGAACGAGGCCACGGCATATCCCATACCAATGACCAGGGGCGCCCAGGTGGGCCCCATCCTGGACTTCCGATGTTCCATGCCTAGCGTCTCCATGATGCCTTGCGCCCCCCAACCGGGCCGAGCACCCGCTAAACGTGCGGGGGATCTCGCAAGGTGGGTGGCGGCAGGGTGTTTCTCGCTCAGGTTCTACCCTGCCATCCTCCGCCCCGGATTGGCAAAAGGGCCTGCGAAGCATCCACAGGGTGAGCCTATATGGCCACCTGGCGGAAAATAAATTTCAACCGCTCAGGCGGCAGCCAATACGGTCACACACCACGGTGGAGGCGGGTTATGGCCCACCCCAGAATACCCACCTCCGCCAGCGCGGCTCCGGTGACGGCCACCACCCCGACAATGCCCCCATTGGCCTCGGGCCGGAAAAACACGATCATCCCCACCGCGACCACAACCCCGAGGCGTCCCATGGCGCTCAGGGTCATGGGACGGGTATGGCGCAGGGTTGCCAACAGTCCCCGCAGCGACGCGGCGAACCCCCAGAAGAACGCGGTGAGAAGCGCATAGGGCATGGCCTCGGCCACCGGTCCGCTTAGACGGTCATTCAGGCCCATCAAATCCCGAATCACCCACCACTGGAGCGGCGTATAGAAAATGAGCACCATGAGGAAGGTGAACAGGGCGATAACTTGCGCGGAGAGCATGAGCAACCGCCGATGATCGGCTATTTGCTTGCCCAGTACCTGGATCGTCTGCTCCAAGGAGCGCAGAGGAGCCAGCATGACGCTCATCAGGCCATTCACCACGCCGAAGGTGGCCAAGGCCAGATCCGGTGTGGCCAAACGTCCCAGGAAGAAGTTGACGGTCACCGCCACGCCGCTTTCCGCCACATAGTTGATCATCAAGGGGAAGCTGAAGCGCCACATCCCACCGATGGAGTGGGGTCGCTCGGCAAGGAGCGGCAACCGCCGCCCCGCCCGCCAGGCCATGGCCATCATTAACCCTGTTTCCACGGCGATGCCAACGCTGTGGGCCAAGGCGCCGGCGACGGCCCCGGGCATTTCAGGGGGAACCATGGCCAGAAACGCCACCAGCGCGCCCAGCCGAACCAGCGTGCCCAGGGTGATTAGATAGGTCTTGCGCTCCATCATTAACAGCGCCATGGAGGAGGCCCGCACCACCACCAGGGGCATGACGGGGTACATCAGCAGCACGGCATAACGGGCCTGCTCCACCACGGCGGCGCTGCCACCGAACACGCTTCCGAACAGCCAGTCCCCCAATGAGGTGAACGTCACCAGCAGATCCACCACGAGAGTCGCCACCAACACCGGCAATACAAAGACAATCAGCTGGCGCGCAGCCTGGCGGGAGTTTAAAAAACTCACGGCAATCATGGGCAGGCTCCACAAAGGGCTGCCCAGAGTGGTGTGAAAGGCAAAGGCGGTGGCAAACGCCGCCAGGGAAACCGCCGGCGCCTCCAAGCGCGCGATGAAGGCGTGAATGCTGGTTTGAGACAGAACGATCAGTTCTGCCATGAAGATCAGCGGAAACAGGAAGGTGTATGCATCCCGGTAACGCAGGGGCGTATGCATCCCGCAAGGCTCCGTAGGCTGGACGAATGGATTACTCTACGCAATCGGGAAGATACCGGATGCGATGAATGCGTGCGCTGCCAAACCGGTTTGGGACTCCGCTGTTACCCCCCTCCATGCCGTTGACGCGATCGCACACTCTCTAATTTCTATGCCTCCCTTGTGCCGGGGTCAATCATCCCCCCCCTTTTACGGTATCGGACCCTCCTGAGGGGAGGGCGCCAAGTGCACCGTAGAGGTGGGGAACGCCACTTCCGCCCCATGGCTCGTTACAATCCCCAGGATTTTTAACAGCACATCCTGTTTCACCTCGTGATACCGGGTCCACTCCCGGGTGTGGGTAAAACAATAAACGAAAAAATCCAGGGACGAAGGGGCAAAGGTGTTGAAGTTGACCATCAGGGTTTGTGCGGGGTCTATCTCCGGATGATGAACAAGCATCTGTTTAACCTCCGCCAAGATCGCTGCCAGCTTCCCGGCATCCTCATAGCGAATTCCGATGGTTTCATAAATGCGCCGGTGCGTCATGCGGGAGGGATTGACAACCACGATGGAGGAAAACGCGGCGTTGGGGATGTACAGAGGACGCTTATCGAAGGTGCGGATGCGGGTCAGCCGCCAGGAAATGTCCTCCACCACGCCTTCGATTTCCTTTTCCGGGGAATTGATCCAGTCGCCCACATTAAACGGACGGTCCAGATAGATCATCAGACCCCCAAAGAAATTCGCCAGCAGATCCTTGGCGGCAAAACCAACCGCAATCCCTCCCACCCCCCCAAAGGCCAACACCCCGGACAGGGAGAAGCCCAGGGTTTGCAGAGCCACCAGTGCCGAAGTGATGAACACAGAGAGCCGAAGCAGCTTGCCGATGGTTTTCACCGTGGCGGGGTCCGTCGGGGCGCCCTTTTCCTCCCGATCCGCCGTGAAGGCGATTTCCCCATTTTCCACCAGCAGCGACAGGAACCAGGTGAAGGTGGCGATCACGCCCAATTCACGCACAACACCCACCAGGGCAAATGCTGGAGCGCTCGTTTCGCGCCGAATGATTTCCGCAGCGATAGAAATCCCCAGAATCCAGACCAGCAGCACCATTGGTCGCCGGAGCGCCCCAAAGATCGCCTCATCCCAATGGGTTCGGGTTCGCGCCCGGGCGTTTTTTTCCAGCCGGTTCAACAACCGCTTTACGAAGGCAGCGAGGATAAGCGTCAGCAACACCACCGCGAAGGTGTGAAGAATCCAGTGTGACAGCCACTCTTTGATCGTTTGCAAGTCCAATGCGTCGGCAGCATTCATGAGTCCAGGAGGGCTAAGGGTTCCCGCCGGTGGCGGGGCTGAAACTCGGTACGCCTTTTCTTGGGTAGCACCCCGATTTTATTCTGTCACCCCTGTATGGGAGGAAAATAAAGATTTGCTGACTTTTTATTTTTTATATGCGAAGCTGGTGGGATTAAGTCCCTTCCGTCACAGAGACGGAGTGGACCGGTATGATCACCCGGCCCCGCCGGAACTTCCTTTCGGAGCATTATGGCGAACGAGCATCGCCGCATGGACTTGCGCAACGTGGCCATTATTGCCCACGTCGACCACGGAAAAACCACCTTGCTGGATGGCTTGCTGAAACAAACCGGCTCCATCGACACCCGCAAACCCCACGAGGAGCGGATGATGGACAGCAACGCCCAGGAACGCGAACGGGGTATCACCATCCTGGCCAAAAATACCGGACTGTCCTACAGGAACCATTTCATCAACATTGTGGACACACCCGGCCACGCGGACCTGGGCGGTCAGGTGGAGCGCATCCTGAACATGGTGGATGGCGCCCTGTTGCTGGTGGACGCCTTTGACGGCCCCATGCCTCAGACCCGCTTCGTGCTTTCCCGCGCTTTGGCCCTGGGTCTTTCCGTCATCGTGGTGGTGAACAAGATTGACCGGCCCGGCGCACGTCCGGAGGTGGTGCTCAACATGATTTATGACCTGTTCATAGACCTGGGTGCGGACGACAAACAGTTGGAATTCCCTGTCGTGTACACCTCCGCCAAGCAGGGCTATGCCCAATTGGAAGCCCAGGGAACGAAAGGCACCAATCTGGACCCCCTGTTGGATACGGTGCTGAAAAATGTACCGCCGCCCAGCGGCGACCCGGATGGCACCTTCCAGTTTCTGGTGAGCGCGGTGGATTACGACTCCTACCTGGGCCGCCTGCTGGTGGGTCGCATTGTGCGGGGCCGGATCAAGCTGGGCCAGCAAGTCACGCATCTGGATCACCAGGGTGAAGCCCACCCAGGCAAGATCACCAAGCTGTTTGGCTTCCGGGGTCTGCATCGTCAGGAGTGTCAGGATGCCACCGCAGGCGACATTGTGGCCCTGGCCGGCGTGCCGGATGCCACGGTAGGAGAAACCCTGGCGGACCCCAACAATCCGGAAGCCCTGCCCGGCATTACGGTCAGCCAGCCCACGGTGAGCATGACCTTTCGCGTGAATGACAGCCCGCTGGCTGGCACGGAGGGAAAATTTGTGACCAGCCGCCATCTGCGTGACCGTTTGCAGCGTGAAATGCTGTCCGATGTGGCGCTGGAAGTGGAGGACACGGAAACTCCAGAAGCCCTGAAGGTCTCCGGGCGCGGCTTGCTGCACCTGAGTATCCTGATCGAGAACATGCGCCGCGAGGGCTACGAAATGGGCGTTAGCGGCCCCACCGTGATTTTCCACGAGGAAGACGGCAAAAAGCTGGAGCCCTACGAGGAACTGATCCTGGATTTGCCGGATACCTACCAGGGCGCCGTAATGGAGAACCTGGGAGCCCGCAAGGCCGAGCTGGAAGACCTGTCCCCTCAGGGCAATGGCCGCAATCGCCTGCGCTACAAAATTCCCACCCGCACCCTGATGGGCTTCCGGGGGGAGTTCCTCACCCAAACCCGTGGGGAAGGTATCATGACCCATGCCTTCCGCGAGTACGGCCCGTACAAAGGCACTTTGAAGACTCGCAGCCGGGGCGTCATCATCTCCATGGGCGATGGCGAGGCCGTGCCCTACGCCATTTGGCAACTTCAGGAGCGTGGAACTTTCATCATTCCCCCGCAAGTGAAGGTGTACGAGGGGATGATCGTGGGGTTGAACAACCGGGAAAGCGATCTGGTGGTGAACGTCCTGAAAAAGAAGCAGCTCACCAATGTCCGCTCCTCCGGGAGTGATGAGGCCATTCGCATCATCCCCCATATTGATCTGAGCCTTGAGCAATCGCTGGAGCTCATTACCAGTGATGAACTGGTGGAGGTTACCCCGGAGAACATCCGGCTTCGCAAGCGCATCCTTAAAACCGGTGAGCGGGACGCCTGGGAGAAACGCAATCGGGCCAGCTAAGCCACCCGCCCTATTGGCGCCGGGGAAATGGCGGAAACTCCGCCCGCCTGGCGCCAAGATTTCCCGCCGCGTCACCCACCTGCCTCCTCCCAGTTTTTTTTCTGTTTACTCCCGGAACTATTTGACCCTCGGCCCAGAATTTATTAGGGTTTCCTATCCCCTGGAACACATGGCATTCAAATAGAATTTTTTACGGGATTCCCCTGATTTTTTTCACGGCTCACGAAAGGTATGCGCATGCGAAACCCTTTGAACTCCGTTCGGCACCGAATGACGCTTTGCCTGATCGCCTGGTTGCTGCCGGCGCTGACCACCTTTGCCGCCGACCCCATCAAACTCGGCCTGGTGCTCCCGTATTCCTCCGTGTACGCCACGCTGGGACAGGACATCACCAACGGTCTGGAACTGGCGCTGGAGAAAGCCGGGGGCCAGGTCGCTGGACGAAAGTTTGAAGTGCTCAAGCAAGACTCCCAGGTGGATCCCAAGGTGGGGTTGCAGGTGACCACCCGGTTCATTCAACAGGATCAGGTGGACTTTCTGATCGGCCCGGTGGCCTCCCATGTGGCTATGGCCATGCGTAAAGCCGCCCATGACTCCCAGACCTTCCTGATCATCCCCAATGCCGGGGCAGACTCGCTGACGCGCGAGCAATGCTCCCCGTATATTTTCCGCACCTCCTTTTCCAACTGGCAGCCCTACCAGCCCATGGGGGTATGGATGGCCAAAACCGCCGGAATCAAGAAGGTGAGTCTGATGGCCCCCAATTATGCGGCGGGCAAGCAAGCCCTGGATGCCTTCAAGGAGGGCTTCCTGGCCAATGGCGGCCAAGTGGTCAGTGAACAATACCCCGCACTGAAGGAAGTGGATTATCAGCCCTTCCTGACCAAGGTGCTTCAGGATCAGCCTCAAGCGCTGTTTGTGTTCTTCGCCGGCTCGGATGCGGTGAAATTCGTTCAGCAATACGCCCAGTCCGGTCTGAATAAGCAGGTGCCGCTGTACTCCAGCGGATTTCTGGTGGAAGGCGCGGAATTGGCCGCCCAGGGGGAAGCCGCCCTCGGCATCAAGAACTCCATGCATTATGCGGATACCCTGGATAACCCAGCCAACAAGCGCTTTGTCGCCGACTTCAAAAAGAAGTTTAACCAAAGCCCCTCCCTGTATGCCATGCAGGGCTATGATTCGGGCCAGGTGCTGGTACAGGCGCTGACGCTGGTGAAAGGCAACACCAAGGACAAGGCTGCTTTGCAAAAAGCCCTGGAAACCGTGTCCATTGAAAGTCCGCGCGGACCTTTCCGCTTCAGCAAATCTCACAATCCGGTGCAGAATATTTATATCCGGGAAGTGGTGAACGGCAGTCAGGGAATGGAAAACCGCATTATCGGCAGGGCCGTGGAAAACCTGGAAGATCCAGGCACGGGTTGCTCGCTGTAACCCATCACCCTTTACCCTGGCGGCGCGCACTTCCGGATTCGCCTGGACCCGTGCGCCGCTGGGAGGCCCTCCGTTCCCACCCCCCTGCGCCGGGATCCGGCGGACTCATCCCCCGATTGGGAGCCTCTTGTTGGAAACCCTGGCCTTTTTCCTGATTCAGCTGCTCAACGGCATGCAGTACGGCTTGCTGCTGTTTTTGTTGTCCACGGGGTTGACGCTGATCTTCGGCGTGATGGGAGTTATCAACCTGGCCCATGGCTCTTTCTTCATGATCGGGGCGTATGGGGCATTCTACTTCACCGGCTTGGGTCTGGATTTCCCGCTGATGCTGCCCTTGGCCCTGGCGACGGCGTTGGCCATAGGTCTGATCCTGGAACTGACGGTGCTACGTCCCTTATATGACCGGGACCCCTTGAGCCAGGTGATGCTCACCTTTGGTCTGATACTGGTGTTGAATGAATCGGTAAGCATGATCTTCGGTCCGGAGATCAAGGCCCTGCCCATTCCAGAGGTGTTGCAGGGGGTGGCGCCTCTGTGGAGGGGACACGGGTATCCGATATACCGGCTATTCGTCACCGCCACCGGATTGGCCGTGGGCGCGGCGCTCTGGGTGTTTATTCACCGCACCCGACTGGGCATGATCATCCGCGCCGGGGCGGTCAACCGGGAGATGGTGGGCGCCCTGGGCATCAACATCCGTTGGGTATTCAGCGGAGTCTTCGCCTTGGGTGCGGGTCTGGCGGCGCTGTCCGGACTGCTGGCCGCGCCCATTCTGTCCTTGTATCCGGGCATGGGCGAAGAGATCATCATCCTCACTTTCGTGGTGGTGGTCGTGGGAGGGCTGGGCTCGCTCCGGGGCGCCCTCATCGCCAGCCTGCTCATTGGCGTGGCGGATACCTTTGGCAAGGCCGTGCTTCCTCAATTATCCTCGGTGCTGGTGTATGCCCTGATGGTGGGGGTATTGCTGATCCGCCCACACGGATTGTTCAGCCGGGGGGAGGGCGCATGATTTCCCGGGCGCGATTGGCTGTCTGGACCCTGCCCCTCGCCTATCTGCTGGCCGGACCCCTCATCCACGGCGGGTTCTGGCTGAATCTGATGACGCTGGTGCTGACCTACGCCGTGTTTGCCATGAGCATGGATCTCTTGGTCGGATTCGCGGGCATGGTGTCCCTGGGCCATGCGGCCTTCTTCGGAATGGGGGCCTATGCCACAGGCATTCTGCTGGAGCTGGGATGGCGCAGCGAATATCTGGTGCTGCCGGCGGCCCTGCTGGTCACGGCGCTGCTGGCCCTGCTTCTGGGACGGCTGAGCGTTGGCACCTCCGGCGTGTCCTTCATCATGGTCACCCTGGCGCTGTCGCAACTGGTATATCATGTGGCCCTGAACAGTCCCTGGACCGGTTCCACCGATGGTCTGATCCTGTCACAACGGCCCACCCTGAGTCCTTTGCCCCTGAATCTGGAGGATCCCCGGCACTTCTATTATTATTCCCTGGGTTGGGCACTGATTGTCCTGGCGGGTCTGCGGCGGCTTGTGGATTCCCCTTTTGGCCGGGTGGCACAGGGTATTCGCGTGAATGAATCCCGCATGGAATCCCTGGGATACAACACCCAGCGCTATCAACTGACCGCCTTCATTATCGCGGGAACTCTGGCTGGGCTGGGCGGACATTTGTTCGCGATATTGCAGAATTTTATCGACCCCACCAGCCTCACCTGGCAGGTCTCCGGTCAGGTGCTCGTCATGGTGGTGCTGGGTGGTCTGGGCACCCTGCATGGAGCGGCGCTGGGCGCCTTCGCGTTCATCCTCCTGGAGCAATGGATCAGCCGGTACACGCAACACTGGATGCTTCCCCTGGGAGTGTTCCTGGTGGCCATGGTGTTGAGCGGTCGTGGGGGAATCATGGCGCTGCTTCAGCGCCTGACCGCGAGGTTCCGCCCATGAGCCTCACCCAAGCCATTCCCATCCTGGAGGTCCGGGGTGTGTACAAATCCTATCTCGGCGGTTTGCAGGCCAACCTCGACTTGAGCCTGAGTGTTTCCAGGGGCGAAACCCGGGCCTTGATCGGCCCCAATGGCGCGGGAAAAACCACCCTCATCAACCAGATTACCGGACATCTCAGGCCGGACCGGGGTGAAATTCGCCTCAAGGGTCACCGCATCAATGGAGTGCCTCCTCATACAGTGGCCCGGATGGGAGTGGGACGCACCTTCCAAAAAAATAATTTGATGGAGGCGTTTACCGTGTTCGAAAATGCACGGTTGGCGCTGCAAAGCCGCCTCCTTGGGGAACGCAGCCTGTGGCGGTTCTGGAGACCGGCGGAAACCCTGCATGAGGTCAACGCCGCCGTGCCTGACCTGCTGGCGCGCGTGGGGCTGGAAGAACGCGCCGGGGACCCGGTGCACACCTTGTCTCACGGAGAAAAACGCCAATTGGAACTGGCGCTGGCGTTGGCCGGAAATCCGGAACTGCTGCTGCTGGACGAACCGATGGCGGGCATGAGCGTGGAGGAAACCCGGCGCATCACCGCTCTGCTTAAAGATTTGAAACGTCACCATGCCATAGTGCTGGTGGAACACGACATGGATACGGTGTTCACCTTGGCCGATACGGTCTCCGTGTTGGTCTATGGCACCGTGCTGGCTACGGGCTCCGGCCAGGACATCCGGGAGGATCCTGAGGTTCAGGAAGCGTATCTGGGAACGGAATAGGGTCCCGCGCCTATGGCCCCCCATGGCGCGGAGACGGCTTTGCATGCACAGGCGAGGAATACAGCCCCATGCTTGAACTGGAAAATCTGCATACGTATTATGGCTCCAGCCACATTCTGCGCGGCGTGAGCCTGCGGGTAAACGCGGGAGAAGTGGTCACCCTGCTGGGGCGGAACGGCATGGGTAAAACCACAACGCTGCGGAGCATCCTGGGTCTCACCGCGCCACGCCAGGGCCGCGTGATGCTGACAGGCCAGGAGGTGACCGGTGCGCCGCCCCACCGCATCGCGGGCATGGGAATCGGCTACGTCCCCGAGGGCCGCCACATCTTCCCCACCCTCACCGTGATGGAAAATTTGACCATGGCCCTGCGACCTCCGCGCCCCGGCGCCCCGGGCTGGGAGTTGAAAACGGTATTCGCCTTGTTTCCACGGCTGGGCGAGCTTCGGCGCAGTTGGGGAAATCAGCTGTCAGGCGGGGAAGCCCAGATGCTCTCCATCGGCCGCGCCCTGCTTACCCAGCCCCGGCTGCTGCTGCTGGACGAGGCCACCGAGGGGCTCTCCCCCCTGGTACGTCAGGAAATCTGGACGGTTATCGGGCGCATCAAATCTTCTGGAACCGCCATATTGATTGTGGATAAGCACATACATCCCCTGCTGCGATTGGCGGCGCGGCATGTGGTGCTTAACAAGGGACAGGTGGTGTTTCATGGCACCTCGGCCGAGCTGGAAGCGCATTCCACGGTGCTGCATGAGCATCTGGGGATATAGCGGATTCCTCAAACCCATTTTTCTTGCCGTGGGTATGGCGCCCTTCGCGGAAAAAAACAGGGGCGCTGCCCTGTCGCCCTTAAAAATTCCTCGGGATTCCACGATGAAAACAATGCTACACTGGGTGGCGTTGTTTCCCGTTACCCGGGGCACCCCCGTGCGCCACGACATCCAGACCCGAATTCGCCTGAGTGCGATGGGTTACAATTTCCTTATTTTTCCGAAGGAGCACACATGGCCCGAAAAAATCCGGTAGTCACCTTTACCCTGGAGAATGGAAACGCCTTCAAGGCGGAGTTGTATCCCGATCAGGCCCCCAACACCGTCAACAACTTCATTTCCCTGGTGAAAAAGAAATTCTATGATGGGCTGACGTTTCATCGGGTAATTCCCGGATTCGTCATTCAGGGGGGGTGCCCTGAAGGCACGGGAACAGGCGGCCCCGGGTACAGCATCAGGGGAGAATTTCTCCGGGATCCCAAGCAGCGGGATTCCTTCATGCCCCACACGCGCGGCATGCTGTCCATGGCCCGTGCGCAAGACCCTGACAGCGCCGGCAGCCAGTTTTTTGTGATGGTGGCGGATGTCCCCCACCTCAACGGGCAATACGCCACCTTTGGCAAAGTGCTGGAGGGCATGGAATTCGTGGACGCCATCGTGGCTTCCCCCGTGGATCAACGGGATTGCCCCAAGACGCCTCAGCGGATGGCGACGGTGGTGGTGGATACCTTCGGCGAAACCTATCCCCAGCCAAAAACGCTCTAGTCACTCTTCTCAGACCGCCGGGGGTTCGCCTCCCCCGGGAGTCCCCCTTGCCGGCATACGGAGTGTCCCCGGATCCGGCGCATCCCTTGCGGGTTTGCTGGTGCTGCCTGTTTCGAGAGAAAAAAAGAGAAGCCCCACCCTGGTGCCATGCCTAGGGTGGAACTTTTCTGATTCCCGATTCTTTTAAGGGAGAACTTGTAGAAATGCCCAGAAGAAGACTCGAACTTCCACGGTGTTGCCACCACTAGAACCTGAATCTAGCGCGTCTGCCAGTTCCGCCATCTGGGCAAAAAGACAAGTATTAAGACTAGCGATGGCATGGAAACGTGTCAAGAGGGACTTTCTCCAAACGTGCCGATCCCCCCCGAGTGTAATTTATTTGAAGTTCGCCTGGGCCACGTCATTGTTTCATGATCTTGGCTCCCACCGGCGTATAATCGGATCGTTCGATACTGCTATTTTAGCCTCCCCAGCACAGGTCAAGGGTGTTTTCCATCTTCTTGACCCAGGTCAAGGCATTCTGAATAATGAATCCGTAAAAACTAATGGAAGTCGCTACGAACTTTGGTTATATACCATTTAAGCGGGGTCTTTGGGGTCAAGGCAGCACCAAGGGGTTTATTACCCTCAATGCAAGAGGGAATGCCTGCGGAGGGTCTTCCCGGTGAGGTCTGAATAAATAACCCTTTGCCAGAACCCGGTCGGTTTAGGGGAACAGGGATGACAATAGACTCAATGATAAAAAGCGCAAACACAAAAGTTCTGTCTACCCGTGTTTTCCGGGGCTGCGTGATTTCCCTGCTCCTGGCCTGTAGTGCCGCCGGAAGCGGTCCCAGGGCAATCGCGGAGGAAGTGGAGGACGCCAATGTCTTGAGCGGTTATCTGAAGGCTCAGCAGGAGCGCCGCTGGGCTGAATGGTATTCGCCCGCGGGAGTAGCCGTCTCGCAAGACCGGGACGTCTATTTCCAAATGCGCCTGGACGCGCTGTTGGGACAGGATCACCCTTACGAGTTCCATGCTCACGGGGCGGCGCGGCGGGATCTGGACGGGGGCAGCAGCCAAACGGGTTACACCCCCCTGGAAGATATTGGGGATACCGGGACGGGCACTTGGCGCGGCAGCCTCTACGAGGCGCACCTGGATTTGAATTACCCCCTGGGGAACCTGACGCAGCTCCGGCTGGGCCGACAGCCGGTAACCCGGGAAGCTTTTCTATATTTTGATGGAGTAGGCGCGGATTTGCGGCTGACCTCACATCTGGAGGCGGCCTTGTATGGCGGCGCGCCGGTGCGCTTCTATGAACTGGCCCCCGCGAACGGTCAACCCGCACGGGACTCCATGGGCGGGTTGGGGCTGGACTATGCTTTGGGAGCCCTGAACCGGGTTACCCTGGACTACCTTCGGGTGCGCGATCAACGGGATCCGCTCGGAGAGACCCGGGATACCCTGGTGGCCCTGGGCTGGCAACAACGGCTTTCCGCCACATGCAAGATGAATGTGCGCGCCCGGGGAATCAATGGCGAAACCCGGGATGTGCGGCTGCGGTCACTGGGATCGGTGTTTACCGATGCCCTGGTATTCAGCCTGAGTTACTTCCGCCAGATGCGCCCTCAGAACGAAGTCGGCACCGACCTCCCGGTGTTCACCCCCATTCTGGGGCAAACCGAACCCTTTCATTCACTGGACCTAAAGCTCCGCGCGAGCCTGAATGACACGGTGGCGCTGGATGCGGGACTGTTGCGGCGGGAAGTGTTGGACCCCGCCCTGGAAGGACCGCTCAATCGCTCCTTTGCACGCCAGTTCTTGGTGCTGGATGTGGATCACCTGTTTTTCTCGGGACTTTCCCTTTCTTTGACGGGTGAGCGCTGGTCCAGCCGTGAGCGCTCCGTAACAGCCGGGGGGTTCGACCTGGGTTACCGCAATGGCGCCCGGAAGGAAGCCCTGCGAATCAATGTGGGCAGCTATTACAGCCTCTACAAGTATGACTACTATGTGTTGCTGGGGGAGCGCAGTCTGGCCCGGACCTACTATGCCAAAGTCAAGGTGCCCGCGGGCGCCGGATTTTCTGTCGAGGGTCAATATGAATACGAGCGGGCAAAGGGTGCGTATCGCACCGCTCGCGCCGGAGTTCGCTATGACTACTAACCGTGACGCGGACGATAAGGCTCTACCGATTGCGGGATCCCCCTCCGGTGTCATCACCAGGTCCGGTCAGGGTCAAGATTCTGCCGGTTCCCTCCGGTCAGTTGGATCCCGGTTTTGGCCCATGGCGGTGTTGAGCAAAGGAGAACGGTAATGAATCGGAGGGGTGGAACAAAACAGCGGATTGGCGTGTTGCTGGCACTGGTTCTGGTGGCGCTGGCCGCAGGAGGGTGGAGCGGTTTTTTCAAGGCGTTCCCCGAACTCATGGAGCCCGGTTATAATGGCCATTGGCTGGGGCAAAACTGGACTCCCGGCACCGCTCCGCTTAGGGACCTGCGCCAAAATCATTTCGTGCACACGCAAAAAGAGGAAATCGACTGCGAGACGTGTCATCCCGGTGCAAAAACCGAGGCTCGCGCCGGCATTATTGATGAAAAGGGGTGCGCGGACTGTCACGATCAGGCGGACCGGGGACAAAAGGACAAGGGCGAGTGCCTGTTTTGTCACACCCTGGTCAATCTTCCACCCGGCTGTACTGCTGAGGGTTGCCCCGAGGATAAACTGCCCACGATCCACCCCCCCAAGGTGGGCCCTAAGCCTTACCAGAACCTGCGCTATCCATCGGGCCAGGACAAAGGCGGGTTCTCGCACGCCAAGCATGACAAGGCCAAGATTCCCTGTTCGGATTGTCATGGGGATGTGGCCAAGGAAAAAGGCATTCCTTTTCCCAGCGGGAAATACATGCCCAAGCCGGAGCGCTGCCTGAACTGTCATGCCAAGGACCTGGAACACTTCACGCACAGCGCCCACAAGGAACGGGGTGTTGAATGCGCGGATTGCCATAGCGAGCCCATGGCCAAAAATGCCCAGGCCCCCGATGATGATTTCCGGCCCGCGGGGAATCCACACCGCACTCCGGATTCCTGCAAAGACTGCCACGATCCCGTTTCCCGGGATTGTGAGTCCTGTCATGCCAAGAACACCTTCTCCAAAGCGGATAAACCCGATTCTCACAAGGGAAACTGGACGGAGTTTCACGGACTCACCGCGTCCCTGAACGAAAAAGGGCTGCACGGCAAGGATTGTCTGACCTGCCATGTGAAAAGCGAATGCGAAACCTGCCACGCCACCACGGAGCCCAAGGATCACACCAACTTCTGGCGTGTCCGCGCTCATGGTTTCAGCGCGGAATCCAACAGGGAGCGATGCGCAAACTGCCACAAACAGGATTTCTGTGTTTCCTGTCACAGTGAAACCGCCCCCAGATCGCACCTCGGCAATTGGCGTGGACAGCACTGCACCTGGTGTCATATCGACGGATCGGGTGGCGCGGAATTAAACAACTGTCGGGCGTGTCATCTGCCGCCCAGGCACGCGGCCGCACCCCATCCGTTGCCGGTGCGGGGCCAGACCTGCACCAATTGTCATTAGCAGAATTTCCGCACTCTGGCTGAAAGCGGGTATGAATAGATCCAAACCCTTGGAGAGGTACTCTATGAATGGGCGCACATGGCGCATGTTGCTCCCCCTCACCGTGATCCTGCTGCTTCTGACGGGATGTAACAATCCCGAGATGGGGTATGATTCTCAAGGGGCCTTGACCTCCACGGAAACCCCGCCCCAACCCACCTGCGCCTCATGCCATAGCGCCGGGAGCAGTCTGGATCCCCTGACCAGCAACGGCTCTGGGCTGGCCGGACAGCACCAGATCCATGCCGGGACACGGGCCATCGCCTGCACGACCTGCCACGAGGGTTACTCCAGCAAGGCCACACACATGAATGGCTCGCTGGATACTCCGGATTCCAACATCAGCCTGGTCAGGTTTGATGCCACCAATCCCAACGCGATCTGGAGCAAGGATACGGGCGCCAATACCGGATCCTGCGCCAATACCACCTGCCATGGCGGGGTGGGGAGTCTCTCCGACTGGTACACCACCAAGACGCCTCTGACATGCGTCAGCTGCCATTTTTCCGGCGGGGCCATTGACCCGGTCATACTCAACGGCACCCTGGCCGAGGGCAAGCACAAACGCCATGTCGTGGATCTGAAACGGCCCTGCGAAGACTGCCACGAGAACTACCGCACCAAGGCCACCCATGCCGATGGGACCTTGGATACCCCGACTGCCTCAGTGAACCTGATCGCATTCAGCAGCGCCAATTCCAACGGCGCGTGGACCCTTGACACGGGTGCGGGCACCGGATCCTGTGCCAATACCACGTGCCATGGGGGCGCGGGGACCCAGGCGGATTGGTACACCACCGCGGTGCCGCTGGCCTGCGCGACTTGCCATATTTCCGGTGGCAGTTTGGACCCCCTGACCACCAATGCCACAGGCACCAACGGCAAGCATCAAAAGCATGTGACGGATCTGAATCTGTCCTGCGACACCTGCCACAAAAGCTATCGGACTCAGCCGACCCATGGAAATGGCATCCTGGATACCGCCGATCCGGGAGTCACTCTGGTGTCCTTCAACACCCTCAATTCCAGTGCCCAATGGTGGTGGGATACCGGGGCGAAGACCGGCTCCTGTGTCAATACCTATTGCCATTACAATAACGGGATCAACGACTGGTACACCCCGGTTACTTTAACATGTACCAATTGTCATATCCCTGGAACCGGCATGGACCCCCTGACCACCAATGGCACCGGAACCCGCGGGAAACACGTTTTCCATGTGACCACTAAGAGTCTTGCCTGTACCGCCTGCCACAAAGGCTACCCTGGACAGCCTACCCACACCAACGGGGTGTTCAATAGCGCGGCAACAAGCGATTTCCTGGTGATCTTCGATTCCCTGATCAACCCTGGCGCCGCCTGGAGCGATTCGGGCGCCAACACGGGCAGTTGTGGGACGGTTGGCTGCCACCAAATTGGGTCCACTTCAAACCAGTGGTACGGGCCGTAAGAACAGAGGGGAATCACCGTTTTATCCGGATTTCAGTCTTACTTTCGGTTTAGGGCGGGTATCGGGTATCGAGGCGGGCATTCGGACCGGAACCCCGCTGCGGCGGGGCTGTGGTTCACCAGCGCGTTCTGGATGACCCATGGCGGGTGCTTGAATTCGGGGGCTTGTGGCCTATTCCTGGTTCTGATTGGAGGTGGGCCGCCACGCCTTAACCGTCTCGTGCGATTCCGCCAATTGAAGGGGGGTGAGAAATTGAGCGATGGCCTGATGTTTTGCCTTTGCGCGTTCGGATTCTTCGCCTTTCAGGTGCTGGGCGGCCAAGGCGTAATAAATGTGAGCCTTGAGAAAATTCTGAGCGATCCCACGCCCCGCGAAAAATAAGCCCCCCAGCTGGTACAGCGCCTTAGGGTGCCCCTGTTCCGCGGAGCGGTGGATCCATTTGAACGCTTCCGAATCGCTGCGCGGAAAGGCGGTACCCTGCAGATGCAATAATCCCAGATTAAAGGCTGCCTGAGCATCCCCTTGCTCGGCGGCCCGGCGATACCAGCGGGCGGCTTCGGCCTCCTCCCGGGAAACGCCCTGACCCTGCTGAAACATCCAGCCCAGCGCCAGTTGCGCCCTGATCAGGCCCTGTTCCGCCGAGCGACGGTACCAATGAGCCGCCTGTTCAAGATTGCGGCCCCGGCCCTGGCCCGTGTGATACATCCAGGCGAGGTTGTACTGTGCCAGGGAATTGCCCTGTTCTGCGGCCTGGTTGAACCGGGATTCCGCATGGGCGGGATCCCGCGCCAAGCCCTCACCCTTCAGGGCCATCACCCCCAGGTTATACTGTGCCTTGGGGTGGCCCTGGTTGGCCGCCTCGCCAAACCAGTGTGCTGCCTGCGTCTCGTCCCGGGCCGTCCCCTTGCCATCATAATACTGAAGTCCCACATCGAACTGGGCGTTCACGTTGCCCTGTCGGGCCAAAGCCAGCAAGGCTTCAAAATCACTGGGAGGGGCGGAGGAGCAGCTTCCGGTCCCCACCGCCAGGATGAGCGCCACGGCCCAAGTGAGGAACCCTCTTCCCCCCAGATAGGGTCTCGGCACGGCTCTCCCCCCCTCCCGGCGAGGCTTGCCTTGGCACCCTCCCCATCCCCCTGGCGCCGGAATGCGCGCCTGGAACCCCGAAGCATGCCCACCACCCGCAATTTTCCTCCGGTCCAGGTTCATTGCATCTGGCTCATCAATAGGACCACAGTGCTTTACGGCTGCCCGTGGTAGCCAGATACACCAGATAATCCTTACCCATTTCCGTGATGGCGTAATGGTCATATTGCTCCGAGGCCAGCCCGCTGCCTACCAGATAGCCGATCCAATCCTCGAACTCCATGCCCGTCAGACGGGCCTCCTTGGCTTTTTTCTCCCGGAAGTGTTTATGCGCCTGTTCAATGCCCACGCCCGCCGGGTTGGCATTCATCATTTCCAGCAGTTCAAACTGGCTTAACAGACAGCTTTGGTATAACCGCTCAAACAGGCAATACACCCGCCATCGAACCAGGGAAGAGACCAGCAGTTTTTCCCGTTTATCATCCGCCAGCCGTGCGCCTTTCAACTCCCCGATGAACTCCTC
>Ga0224495_10001034_pt1 | contig 20575 bp, 18 predicted proteins | sample SF_Jul11_sed_USG_FD_168128 | JGI IMG/M metagenome (GOLD analysis project Ga0224495, IMG submission 168128) | Sediment microbial communities from San Francisco Bay, California, United States - SF_Jul11_sed_USGS_4_1 | ecosystem: Environmental > Aquatic > Marine > Sediment | place: USA: California...
GCCAGCAGGAAGTAAAGCGCCCGCAGCCCCATGATCGCAAAGATATTCGAGGTGAATACGATGAACGGGTCGGTGGTAATCGCGAAGATCGCCGGTATGGAATCCACCGCAAACACCAGGTCGGAAGTCTCGACCAGGATCAGCACCAGGAACAGCGGCGTGAAGTAGCGCACGCCATCCTTCATCACGGTGAATTCCTCACCATGGTGGCCGTCGGAGATGCGCAAATGCTTTCGCGCGAATTTCAGCACCGGATTTTTGTTCAGGTCCGGCTCTTTTTCCGCCATGACCAGCATGCGCAATCCGGTGATGACCAGAAAGAAGCCGAAAATGTAGAGCACCCAACTGAATTCGCGCACCACCCAGGCGCCCGCCAGGATCATCACGGCGCGCAACACGATTGCGCCAAGTACGCCGTAGATCAGCACCCTGCGCTGGAATTCTGCGGCGACATGGAATGACGAGAAGATCAGCAGGAAGATGAACACGTTATCCACCGACAGCGATTTCTCGATCAGGTAACCGGTGAGGAATTCCAGCGCCTTGCGGTCGGCGATCTCCGGTCCGGCCGTGCCGCTCAGATACCACCACAACCCGGCATTGAACAGCAACGCCATGCTCACCCACACCAGCGACCAGGTCGCTGCTTCCCTGACGCTCACCTTGTGCGCCTTCTTGCCGCCGAATACGAACAGGTCCAGCGCCAGCATCACCAGCACGAAGGCGATGAACGCTGCCCACATCCACGGTTCGCCGATGGAAATTTCGTTACTTATGACGACCTCCTGCCGAAGAATGTGGCTGTGCCAGCGGCTCGAAGGCATTGCCAGCCGGAGAATACCCGAGCAGTTCGCCCTGCACAATATCGAAATACCAGCCGTGCAAATGCACCTTGCCGGCAGCGACGCGTTGTGCGATCCATGGATAGGTCATCAGGTTTTCCAGCGAGACCAGGATAGACGCCTGCTCGCAGGCTCTGTCCTGCAATGCGGATGGTTTTGACTGCAACTCGGCAAGTACACGTTCACGCGCCTTGTTGGCAATGCCGACCCACTGACCGATGAATTCACCACCCGCCTCCTTCCCGCTCATCAGCGCATGGATTCCGCCGCACTGCGCATGCCCGAGGACGATGACGTGCTCGACCCCGAGCGACAGGATAGCGAATTCCAAGGCCGCCGGCACGCTGGCAAAATTGCCGCCCGGCGCATAGGGCGGTACAAGATTGGCGACATTCCTCACCACGAACATGTCGCCGGGAGTTGCACCGGTCAGCGCGGCCGGATCCACGCGTGAATCACAACAGGCGATCACCATCACATGCGGATGCTGCGCATGTTTGAGCTTGTCGAACAGCTTCCTGTCATGCCCGAAATATTTGTCCTGAAAACGCTCGAATCCGCCGATGAATTTTGCGATGTCCTTCATTGATATGTACAGTCCTCGAAATCCATCACGGGCAGGGAAGCCAACATTACGCAGTGCATATTTGCCCTGCGTATCCTGTTTACTCTTTCAAGCCATTCAGAGGCACAGTCGCCCCGATTATTTTGATTTCAACCCGGCCAATGCCTCGTCCGCACTCTGGTCATAGCGGGCGCGTTCTTTCTGCGCCGCTTTCTCCAGCGCATTGTCGATCTCCGGATATTTCAGCGCGAGGATGCGAGCAGCCAGCATCGCGGCATTTTTCGAGCCGTCCACTGCCACCGTAGCGACCGGCACACCGGGCGGCATCTGCACCGTCGAGAGCAGCGCATCAAGGCCTGACATCATGCCGCCAGAGAGCGGCAGGCCGATGACCGGCAGCCGGGTATGACCGGCAATCACTCCGGCCAGATGTGCAGCCATGCCCGCACAGCCGATCAGCACCTGCACACCTTCCTTATGGGCGCGCTCGATATAGGCGAGCACTTTGTCCGGCGTACGGTGCGCCGAGGCAACAACAATCTCGCTCGGAATACCCAGCTCGGTCAGCATCGTGCGGACCTTGACCACCGTTGGCAAGTCGTTTGGGCTGCCGGTGAGAATGCCAACTAGAGGCTTGCCGCCCTGCACCTTTGTAGTTTTTTGGGATTCAGCGATTTTCTTCATGGCTATTCTCCAGTAGTTGGTTTTTTGTTTAGCGGGAGTGTAACTGCTCGGCACATGGTTATGCTATCCCGATACACTCCAATTTAATCCATCACACATTCAGATCCCTCCTTAAAATTCCGCGATATACCATACAAATGTTTGGCATGTCATAGGCAGGCACTTGAAGCTGGCAGCAAAATCACCGGGGCAATGAGCGGGGCAACGCTGCATTCATCTCTATTTGTGTTGGTGACCGTTGTGTATTCCGGATGGAAGCCTGTCCATAACCATGGCTGTTGTTTAGGTTAGAATGTAAGCCTGATAATTATTTCAAACCACATTTATTACTCTCAACATTCAACATATTTTATTAAGGACTTACGCCATGTACCAAATCGCCCCTAGCATTCTCTCCGCCAATTTCGCCAGACTGGGCGAGGAAGTCGACAACGTGCTGGCCTCAGGCGCCGATGTGGTGCACTTCGACGTGATGGACAACCATTACGTGCCTAATCTGACGATTGGCCCGCTGGTCTGCGAAGCGCTGCGCAAGCATGGCGTGACCGCACCGATCGACGTGCACCTGATGGTGAAACCGGTAGACCGCATCATTCCCGACTTCGCCAAGGCGGGCGCATCTTATATTACCTTCCACCCCGAGGCTTCCGAGCACATCGACCGCACCATCGGCCTGATCAAGGAAAGCGGCTGCAAGGCCGGCCTGGTATTCAACCCCGCCACGCCTCTTGACGTGCTGGAATACACCCTGCCCAAACTGGACATGGTGCTGCTGATGTCGGTTAACCCCGGCTTCGGCGGCCAGAAATTCATTCCGCATGTGCTGGACAAGGCACGCAAGGTACGCAAGATGATCGACGCTTCCGGCCTCGACATCCGATTGGAGATCGACGGCGGCGTCGGCCCGGCCAATATCAGGGAAGTAGCCGAAGCCGGCGTGGACATGTTCGTCGCCGGCTCAGCCGTATTCGGCAAGCGCAACGAAAAGGACAAGAACCGCTACGACACCGTCATCGGCGAACTACGTGCCGAACTGGCCAAGGTCAAGAAGTAATGGCTTTCACCAAATCCCCGCTGGACATTTCCGTCATCGTCATCGACCTCGACGGCACGATGCTGCACACCGCACCCGAGCTGTGCGAGTCGGCCAACCGCATGCTGCGCGACATGGACTACGCCCCGGTATCACAGGAGTTGCTGGCCAGCTACATCGGCAACGGCATCAGCTGGCTGGTAAAGCGCGCGCTGACCGGCGAGATGCACGCCACGCCGGATGCCGCGCTGTACGACCATGCGCTGCCCATCTTCGAGAAGCATTACACCGAGCTGCTGCTGAACAGCAAACCGTTCGGCGGCGTGATCGAGGGGCTGGACGCGATGAAGGCGGCGGGCTTTCGCCTGGGCTGCATCACCAACAAGGTGGAGCAGTACACCCTGCCGCTGCTCAAGGGCACCGGCCTGGCAAAATATTTCGATATCGTGCTGGCCGGTGACACGCTGCCGGAGAAAAAACCGCATCCGCTGCCGCTGCTGCATGCGGCAAAGCATTTCGGTATCACGATAGACAAACTTTTGCTGGTCGGCGATTCACTGAGCGACACGACGGCCGCGCGTGCCGCCGGTTGCCCGGTGTTCTGCGTGCCTTACGGCTACAACCACGGCGAACCGGTCGAAACGCTGGAACAGGACGCCGTGATCAGGGACCTGACCGGCGTATTGCCGTTAATCAAGCTCGCATAAAACGATGGGTCAGCAATTCCTGAATTTTTCGCAAACGACCGGGCGGCGATGGTGAGAATCCTCTCACAGGATGCGATGCATCCGCCCGTCGTTTTAGAAATTTCCTGAGGAACTGATTTATGCTGCGCCCGATCACCAAAGAAGAATTCAATGCGCTGGCCGCACAAGGCTACAACCGCATCCCGCTGGTCGCGGAGACATTCGCCGACCTCGACACACCGCTGTCGCTGTACCTGAAGCTAGCCAACAAACCGTTTTCCTATCTGCTCGAATCGGTGCAGGGCGGAGAGCGCTTCGGTCGTTATTCCTTTATCGGCCTGCCGGCCGACACGCACATCACGGTACGTGGCAGGCAGGTGACCCTGACGCACCGGGATAGCGAAACAACACACGAGGCCGACAATCCGCTGGACTACATCAGCGAGTACCAGTCGCGCTTCAGGGTCGCACCGCTGTCCGGATTGCCGCGCTATACCGGCGGGCTGGCGGGTTATTTCGGCTATGAGACGATACGCTACATCGAGCCGCGCCTGGCCAGGGTAACCAAACCGGATGTCATCGGTGCACCCGACATCCTGCTGATGCTTACCGAACAACTCGCAGTAATCGACAACCTGTCCGGCAAGCTGACCTTCATCGTTTACGCCAATCCCGAACTGGATGATGCCTACGAATTGGCACGCGAACGGCTGCGTGAACTGATCGGGATGATGCGCCTGCCGGTACACATCCCGCACGCCCCGGCGGTGCACGGCGGTGAGGCCAAATCCGAGTTCGGTGAGGCCGCGTTCAAACAGGCGGTGGAAAAAGCCAAGCGCTATATCTTCGACGGCGACATCATGCAGGTTGTGCTGGCACAGCGCATGTCACAGCCTTTCCCTGCCTCGCCGCTGTCGCTGTACCGCGCGCTACGCAGCGTGAACCCCTCGCCCTACATGTTCTACTACGACATGGGCGACCATCACGTGGTCGGCGCATCGCCGGAAATATTAGTCAGGCTGGAAAGCGATACCGTCACCGTGCGTCCGATCGCCGGAACCCGCCCGCGCGGCAAGACACCGCAGCAGGATGCCGAGCTCGCCGAGGAACTGCTGGCCGACCCTAAGGAGCTGGCCGAACACCTGATGCTGATCGACCTGGGCCGCAACGACATCGGCCGTGTAGCGCAGAACGGCAGCGTCAAACTCACCGAAAAGATGATCATCGAGCGCTACTCTCATGTAATGCACATCGTCTCCAACGTCGATGCGGAACTCAAGCCTGGGCTGAACGCGATGGACGTGCTCAAGGCCACCTTTCCTGCCGGGACGGTCAGCGGCGCGGCAAAAGTGCGCGCGATGGAAATTATCGACGAACTTGAGCCTTCCAAACGCGGCATCTACGCCGGCGCAGTCGGCTATCTCGGTTTCAACGGCGACATGGACCTGGCGATTGCGCTACGCACCGCCGTGGTGAAGGACAACACACTTTACGTGCAGGCGGGCGCAGGCATCGTCGCCGACTCCGTGCCGGAGAGCGAATGGCTGGAAACACAGAACAAGGCAAGAGCGGTATTGCGTGCAGCGGAGATGGTGCTGGATGGGCTGGATGCCGAAGTGCATCGGTAAACCATGCTGCGCCTGACCGAAATCAAGCTGCCGCTCGGCCATCCCGACGGCGACATCAAGGCCGCGATAGTCAAACGTCTGGGAATTGTCGCCGATAAACTGATCAACTACGTTGTATTCAAGCGCAGCGTCGATGCGCGCAAGCCGAATGCAATCCTGTATACCTACACGCTCGATGTCGAGCTGCGCGATGAAGCAATCATTCTCGATCATTTCAGAAATGATACGCATATTCGTATCTCGCCTGATACCAGCTATCACTTCGTTACCCACGCGCCAAAGAATCCGGCTTCACGCCCTGTTGTGGTCGGCATGGGCCCGACGGGGATCTTCGCCGGACTGCTGCTCGCGCAGATGGGCTTCCGCCCGCTGATCCTGGAGCGCGGCAAGGCCGTGCGTGAAAGAACGAAAGATACTTGGGGGCTGTGGCGGCAAGGGGTGCTTAACCCGGAATCCAATGTGCAGTTCGGCGAAGGCGGCGCCGGGACATTTTCCGACGGCAAGCTGTACAGCCAGATCAAGGATCCGCGCTACCTGAGCCGCAAGGTGCTGGACGAATTCGTCAAGGCGGGCGCGCCGGAAGAAATCCTGTACGAGAGCCACCCGCACATCGGCACGTTCAAGCTGGTGGGCATGGTGGAGAAGATGCGCGCGACGATACAGGCGCTGGGCGGCGAGATCCGTTTCCAGAGCCGCGTCGATGACATCGAGATTGAAAATGGAAAAATCACCGGCGTGGTGCTCGCCAATGGCGAGCGTATCGCCACCGATCATCTTGTGCTGGCCGTCGGTCACAGCGCGCGTGACACTTTCGAGATGATCCACAAGCGCGGCATTTTCATGGAAGCCAAACCGTTTTCGATCGGCTTCCGCATCGAACATCCGCAGTCGCTGATCGACCGCGCCCGCTACGGCAGGAACGCGGGCAATCCGCAACTGGGAGCTGCAGATTACAAGCTGGTGCATCACACCAGCAACGGTCGCTCGGTATACAGCTTCTGCATGTGCCCCGGGGGGACCGTGGTCGCGGCGACTTCCGAGGAAGGGCGCGTCGTCACCAACGGCATGAGCCAGTATTCACGCAACGAGCGCAATGCCAACAGCGGCATCGTCGTCGGCATCACGCCCGAGCAGGACTATCCCGGCGACCCCATGGATCCAAAAAAAGTATTGGCCGGAGTCGAATTCCAGCGCAAGTGGGAGTCGCGCGCGTTCGAGCTGGGTGGCGGCACTTACCAGGCACCCGGCCAACTGGTCGGCGACTTCCTTGCAGGCAGGCCGTCGACGAAATTCGGCGAAGTGTTGCCGTCGTATACTCCCGGCGTGCACCTGACCGACCTGTCGACCGCATTGCCCGATTTTGCGATCGAGGCGATCCGTGAGGCGCTTCCCGCGTTCGCCAAGCAAATCAAAGGATTCGACCTGGCCGATGCGGTGCTGACCGGGGTCGAGACACGCACCTCGTCGCCGGTCCGCATCAAGCGCAACAGTGATGATTACCAGAGCATCAACACCAAAGGCCTGTATCCGGCCGGCGAAGGAGCGGGCTACGCGGGCGGGATACTCTCGGCGGCGGTGGACGGAATCGAGGTTGCCGAAGCGGTGGCTTTGGATATGATGCGCGGCTAAAATCACACATTGCCGTTCGCCCTGTGCCTGTCAAAGGGGCGGGATTCATGTTTTAACAAGCACAGGGCGAACGAAAAATATTAAATAGAGAAAATTATGCTGTTAATGATCGACAACTACGATTCATTTACCTACAACCTGGTGCAGTATTTCGCCGAACTGGGCGCGGATGTCGTGGTGCACCGCAACGACGAGATCACCGTCGCGCAGATCGAAAAACTGAAACCCGGGCACATCGTGATCTCACCCGGCCCCTGCACGCCGAACGAAGCAGGCATCTCGGTCGAGGCGATCAAATATTTTGCCAGCAAGGTACCCCTGCTCGGCGTGTGCCTCGGCCACCAGAGCATCGGACAGGCGTTTGGCGGCAAGATCATCCACGCCAAGCAGCTGATGCACGGCAAGACCTCGCTGATCCACCATAACAGCAACAGCGTGTTCACCGGCCTGCCCAACCCGTTCACCGCAACGCGCTATCACTCGCTGGTGATCGAGCGTGAGACGCTGCCGGATTGCCTGGAGGTCACGGCTTGGACCGACGACAACGAGATCATGGGCGTGCGCCACAAGACACTGGCGGTGCACGGCGTGCAGTTCCACCCCGAGTCCATCCTGACCGAGCACGGACATGACATGCTGAAAAATTTTTTGACGGGAGCCAAGTGATGAATTACTCGCAGACACTGACCAGACTGATCGAACGCCACGACCTGCCGTTCGCCGAGATGCGCGAACTGATGGAACACATCATGGGCGGGCAGCTGACGCCGGCACAGATCGCCGCCGTGCTGGTCGCGTTGCGCACCAAGGGCGAAACCGTGACCGAGATCGCCGCCGCAGCCTCGGTGATGCGCGAGCTTTCCACCAAGGTCAACGTCGGCAACACCACGAACCTGGTCGATACCTGCGGCACCGGCGGCGACGGTGCGCAGACCTTCAACATCTCCACCACAAGCGCCTTTGTTGCCGCAGCAGCCGGTGCTCAAGTTGCCAAGCACGGCGGGCGCTCGGTCTCCAGCACTTGCGGCAGCGCGGACGTGTTGGAGAAACTTGGCGTGAATGTGAACCTCACGCCCGACCAGGTCGCACAATGCGTCGAGCAAATCGGCGTTGGTTTCATGTTCGCGCCCAACCATCACAGCGCGATGAAACATGCCGCACCCGTGCGCAAGGAACTCGGCGTGCGCACCATGTTCAACCTGCTCGGCCCGCTGACCAACCCAGCCAGCGCGCCGAACCAGGTCATCGGCGTATTCCACCAGTCGCTTACCGCCAAGCTCGCGCAGGTACTCGGGGAGCTCGGCAGCCGCCATGTGCTGGTGGTGCATGGTGCGGACGGCATGGACGAGATATCCATCAGTGAAGGTACTTACATCGCCGAGCTGAAAGACGGCAAGGTCAGCGAATATACCGTGCACCCAGACCTGTTCGGCCTGACTACCGCCCCTGTCAAACTGCTAAAGGTCGCCAATGCCGAAGAGGCTTGCGCCAAACTGCTTAGCGTATTGAACAATGAAACCGGCGCGCCGCGCGATATTGTGCAGCTGAACGCCGGCGCGGCAATCTATGTTGCGGGACTTTCGAAGACGCTTGAAGAAGGCGTCAGGAAAGCTGACGAGGTAATTGTGAGCGGCGCAGCAAAAGCCAGGCTCGACCAACTCATCGCGATGAGCAACAGCTTCAAGGCCTGACGGCTCTAATTAAAAAGTACCGGTTGCTTCTATGCGAATATTATTTCTGCTTCTCATTTTCACCTTACCCGCCGCATCACTTGCCGAAACTCCGGGTGAAATTCCGGTAGGCGGTTTTCTGCGCGAGGCCAACCTGCATGGCTTTACCGGCAAGAACCGAAAGTTTTCCGATTACAAGGGCAAGCCGCTGATCATCAACGTGTGGGCCAGTTGGTGCGGTCCATGCCGGTCGGAGATGGGCTCGCTCAATCGGCTGGCGCAACGTTATGGCGGAAAGCAGTTCAACGTGATCGGCATCTCGACCGACGACGATGCGGCAGCAGCGGCAGCATTCATCAGGCGATCAAAAATCTCCTTCGAGAATTTTCTCGATAGTCATGTGTTCCTGGAAAATATGCTAGGAGCAAACACCATACCGCTGACCATCCTGGTCGACGCCAACGGGCGCGTGCTGGAAAAAGCCCGAGGTGCATATGAGTGGGACAGTCCAGAGATTATCAATGCGATAGGTAATGTGTTCCATATCAAATTGAGACAATAGCTTTCTTCACACTGACAATGTAAATCCGGCTATCCATCCTTATTGATTTCGGCCAGAAAATTTCCCACTGTCGGATAGCGCAATTTTACTTTTAGCTCCCGTTTCATGCGCAGATTGTTCAGCCGCCGCGACTCGTTCATGAATGACAGAAGCATCGGCGAAAGGATGTGCTGTGCTTCCGCACGACTGACACGGGGAACACGGGGTAATCCATATGCATCCGCCACCAGATCAAAGTATTCACCCATTTTCAACTGACTGTCATCGCTTGCGTGATAAGCGCGGCAAGGTTTTCCGCGACTAAGTGCGGCTACGCTAATGTACGCGAGATCATCGGCATGAATGTGGTTGGTATAGCTATCCTCGTGATCCGCAATACCCGGCGTTGCCTGTTGCAACCGACTTAACGGCAGCTTGTCGGCGGAATAGATCCCGGGCACGCGCAAAATGCTGGCATTTATCCGATTGCGCCTTGCCCATTCACGTATCTGTTTTTCCGCATCCACACGGCGTAACGCGCGCAAGTTGCTTGCATTCAAGGGATGCGTTTCGCTCACCCATGCTCCGCCACAATCGCCGTATACTCCGGTTGTACTGATATAAACAATGCGCTTGGGAAGCTTCAGTTTTCTGCCCTGAGTATGCGACAAAGCACTAAGAAGATTATGGGTACGACCGTCCTTGAAGCCTTCATTCTGAGGAGGTGCGAAATGCAGGATGCTATCGGCCAGCCCTGCAACACGCGCAAGGCTGCGCCTGTCATCAAGATCCCCCAATATTGGCACCACTCCCAGCGCTCTCAGTTTTGCAAAATATGCCGGATTCCGCACCAATGCAAAAACCTTATATCCTTTTGATAATAATGGGATTGTTCGTACAGCCACATCCCCACATCCAATAACAAGAACATTTCTCATAGCGTGATTATGCGTTAAAATGGTCGTTTTAGCGCATGCCAAGAAATCCCACTAATGTCATTTTCTATCGTCCTCCAGCCCAGCGAGCATCGTTTTCCCATTGAGGAAAGCGAGACTATTTTGGAAGCGGCAATCAAGCATGGTTTCGTGTTGCCCTACAGCTGCCGGGATGGAGTGTGCGGCACCTGTAAAGGCAAGGTTGTGCAGGGCAGCGTTGATCCAGGCAAATATCAGACAGAAACATTGACCGAAACGGAAAAGTCAGCCGGCATGGTTTTATTTTGTTGCGCCAAACCGCTTTCCGATCTGGTTCTGGAATGCCGAGAAGTGTCTGCAGCCAGCGATATTCCTGTCAAGACGATGCCTTGCCGAGTGCAGAAGATGGAAAAACCGGCACCGGATGTAATGATACTTTCTCTCAAATTGCCCTCCAACGAGCGTTTGCAATTTCTCGCAGGGCAGTACATCAATGTACTGCTCAAAGACCAAAAACCGCGCAGCTTTTCGCTGGGCAATGCACCCCATAACGACAGCATACTCGAATTGCACGTTAGAAACATTTCAGGCGGCATATTCACCCATCACGTCTTCAATGAAATGAAAGAGCGCGATTTGCTACGCTTCAAAGGCCCTCTCGGCACCTTTTTTCTGCGAGAGGACACTGAAAAACCAATCATCTTCGTTGCCAGCGGCACCGGTTTCGCTCCTATCAAAGCCATCATTGAGCACGCGTTGTATACCGGCATAAAGCGCACAATGCATTTTTACTGGGGCGGTCGAAAATTGGCCGATTTGTATATGCTGGATAAGGCTCGGGAATGGGAGCTTAGCGGCATCAAGTTCACACCTGTACTGTCAGAGTCCTCCCCTGAAGATGCCTGGCAGGGCCGCACCGGATTTGTGCATCAAGCAGTGCTGGATGATTACAGCGATTTGTCCGAATATGAGGTATATGCCTGCGGTGCACCAGTGGTCGTGGAAGCCGCACACCACGATTTCACCACTCTGAGAAAGTTACCGTCCGATGCGTTTTTCTCGGATGCTTTCACCTTTGCACCCAAAAATTAAACCTACAAGACAATCCAAATTTCGCTGTTGTTCTGTTCTATCCTGAATCATATCGGAATATTTATTCCGTGCAGTGGTTGAGAGGCGCTTTGAACAGTGGTCGTCAACACACTCCTAAGAAAAAGTATTATTTTCCTACTGTGGATTTTGCTTAAACTTTAATGCACTTTGATAATATCCAGACGCATCGTCCAACCTGCCCAGCCGTTCAGCAAGCTGACCCAAAACTGTATAAGCAGCATAGCTGGGTTTCAAACTGATGCTGGCATCAAGGTAACTTTGTGCTTTGCCCCACAATTTCTGATGCAGACATAACTTCCCGAGCGTGAGCAACAGCCCAGCGTCTTGCTTGTGCAGGTTAAGCCATTTCTCAGCCTGCTGAATTTGAACCAAAGTATCTTCTGACAGACAATCTCCATACAACATAACAAGCTCACTATCCCACTGGGCATTCAGGCTGTCCGAGAGCAATTTCTCAGCAGGTACACAACCTCCATACCGTATAAGTGCACGTGAAGCGGCTGATACAATTTTGCCGCGCCTTCTTAAATCTCCAGGAATTTTTTTCAGGCAAGCGTTCAAGCTCTCCAGATCCTTTTGCTGACCTATTTTTTCCAACCACGCCTGCTGGCGCAACTGAGCCACAACTGTTTCATCGATTAATTTGCGCTTTTCCATCTGATCAAGCAGCTTTAAAACCTCATCCCAATTACCGGTTTGCTGCTGCGCCTTCAGCTCTAAAGACATCGCGCCCGGATGACCTTTAACCCCGGTATCGCGCAACTCCTTCAGCACCTTCAGGGCGGCGTGTGGATCATGCTGATCGAGCATAAATTTACTGGCTGTCATCAGGCGAATTGCAGAATCATCCGTTGTCAGGTCTTCCGCCGCTGATAAATAGGCATCGCGTTTTTCGAATTCGCGCAATTCGTGTGCCGAGCGTGCCGCAATGATGGAATAAAAAGTGGAATGGCCACCAGATTTCATGGCCTTTTCCGCCGCTTTCTCCGCAGCCTCATAACGCCCCTCGAAAAATGCACCCAGCATTTCTTTCTGCAGCGCACGCGACTTTTCCTGTGCTCGCTTGTGGCGGAATGCTTTCACAAAATCCGGCAACCCCAGTATATTATCCACCGTTCGTACCAACAGGTAGCCACAGATAAAAACAAGTAACGCCAGAGCGATAAACAGCGTAAGCGACAATTCAATACGATATGGAGGATATACCACTAGCACATATGAGGAGTTGTGCGGTGTGAGTGTAACAACGACTGCTGCCACAAACAAACCGAGTATCCACACCAGAAACTTCATCGCACACCCTTTTTGGAAAGGCTGCGTTCGGCCATATGTTCCTGTCTGGTACGGTAATTACGCACGGCCAGCAAACTGCCGCTTATGTCGGGCAATTTGACAATAATATGCGAGGCCACCAATTGTTTCAGATCAACTAACGCCCGTGCTCCCTGTTTCGAGTTCCCGTCAAAATAATGTGAAATCCAATACTGTGCGGTTTTCAGCTCCTGACGGAAACTACTCTCGTCACGCGACAACAAAGCCAAGCGAGCCGATAGCAAACGCAGCTTGAGATTCTCGCGCAGGAAGAATTCCTGGTCGGGAGAAAGTAGCGGCAACTCCGCTTTACCAGTATTTTCAATGATAACCAGTTGTTTTAATTCCGACCATATCTCGTGCAACAGCTTTTTCCAGGTCGCCCCTTCTTCGAGCTGCACACTCTTCTGAACCATTTGATTTTCAACTCGCTTCTGGTAGTCCAGTGGCAATTCATTCACAATAGAAATAAGATTATTAAGTTGCAGGTTTATACCGACAACATCCAGTGAAGGTAAGGCCCGCAGCTTATCCATGTCTTGACCGATAGCCTTGCGCAATCCGTTAAATTCCGTTCTGTCCAAGCGCTGTAATCGAGCATCACTACTCTGCATGGCGATCAGAGCAGCCTTTACATTGGCGGACAACTGCAGTTGCTGCTCGGCATTCAACAACATCTGCTCAACCTCAGCCAACACCAGCTCATCCCGATTTACTGACAAATCGTTGTACAAAGCTTCCAGTGCGGCCCGCTGATTTTGCGCTTCTGCATAACGAGCCTCCATCAGAGACACCTTTACTGCCAGATCACGCATCTGATCCTGACTTTGCGTTACCAACATCTGTGCGGCTTTGTTATTGGCGGACATTTCCGAGATCCTTTCCGCCAATTGCCGCTGCATATCATTGATGGTGCGTTGTCCTTCGAGCCATTGCCACAGGAAAGTTATTATCAGCAAAAGTAGAACCACATGAGTGAGACTGATATTGAATAATCCTCCGTCACGAAGGTTTTTCCCGGCCCTATTTGGCAGCTCATGGGTTGATTGATCAGTCGATACCGTAGTCTGATTTTTTGCATCTTCCATTCGCGGAGTATGTTCGCTCATTGCGTGTCTCTTTCCTTCATCTGCCACTCCTCTCCTGTTCAGCCCATGCAGTCAGCGCTGAAAGCAAACCTTCATCGCCCGAGCCGGTCAACAACACTTTGTGCCATCCTTGCTGCCTAGCCAATGCGGCAATACGTTCATGCGGAACAAATAAGGCAATATCGCACAATGAATTTCGCAAATCATCATCCATCATCTGCCACAGATAACCCAATGCCTCGCTGCTGGTCACAATGATTGCGTCGGGAGCCGCGTTATGCAATGCACAGGCATCTTGCTGCGGTTTGCTGCGCTGGTAACAGGCGGCATATTCCACTGCTGCTCCTCGCTCTTGTAGTATGTTACCCAACAGTTCCCGCCCGCCATCGCCGCGAAAGATCATCACCTTCCACCCGGAAATATTCTGTAGTTCCGGCAAAGCCAACAAACCTTCACTGTCAAAACGCTCGGTAGGTGCTATAACATCAATTACCCCTAAATTCCGCAAGGCTTTCGCGCTGCCCTGCCCCACAGTGGCAATTTTCAGTTTCGATGGAATTTCACCCGTAGCACGTATCGCCCCTATGCCATAGCACACTGCGTTGGGGCTAATGAAGATCGCAAGATCGAATTGCTCCAACCGGGAAATCTGCTCATACAGTACACGCGTATCCGGCACTGCCGAAATATCCAGCAGGGGAAAAAGTAACGGTGCGCCGCCTGCCAGCTCGATGCTTCGCGCCAGTTTCATCGCCTGATCTCGCGGGCGTGTGACGACGATTTTCAATCCGTTTAGTGGAAAGTCATCAACCATATTGTGCAAGATCCTCCTGTTTCCCCGGGGGATACGATTATTCTCGCCATACGGTTAAAACCACAAAAGTTATTGCGATTATTAAATTTACGGCAACTCAAAGCGCGAGTTCGGCGAGAATCGCATCCGCACCCTGCGCGCGCAATTCAGCGGCAATCTTGTCACCCAGCGCTTCGGGATTGGCAATATCACCGGTAATATCGGACTGCATCATACGTTTGCCATCTGGACTGGCCACAAAACCTCTCATCCTCAATTTACCATTTTTAACTTCGGCAAACCCTCCTAAAGGCACTTGGCAACTACCTCCCAACGAACGGCTCATGGCGCGCTCCGCCAAAACACAGGCGGCAGTATCGGGGTGGTGCAGCGATTTCAACAACTCGATCATATCTGCGCGATCCGCACGGCATTCAAAACCCAATGCACCCTGACCGACAGCCGGCAGACTTTCCTCGCTGGTGATAATGCCACGAATACGCCCACTCAAACCCAGACGTTTCAGCCCAGCGGCAGCCAGAATAATCGCGGCATATTTCCCCTCATCCAGCTTGCGCAAACGGGTCTGCACGTTGCCACGCAACGGTTCAACATTCAAATGCGGAAAGCGCGCCCGCAACTGGCTCTCGCGGCGCAAGCTGGAAGTCCCCACCACACTGCCTGGAGGTAAAGCGGACAGGCTCTCAAACTTGTTCGATACGAAAGCATCGTGTGGATCTTCCCGCTCACCGATAGCTGCCAACACAAAACCTTCAGGCATATTCATCGGCACGTCTTTCAGGGAATGCACGGCAAGATCGGCGCGCCCGTCCTCCAATGCATTCTCCAATTCTTTGACAAACAGGCCCTTCCCGCCGATTTTTGACAATGTGACATCCAGAATCTGGTCTCCCTGCGTAGTCATACCCAATATGCTGACCTCTGTTTGAGGATATAATGCGCACAATCTGTCCCGGATATGCTCCGCCTGCCACATTGCCAGCGCGCTTTCGCGTGACGCTATCACTAATCGGGCTGGGGCTTTAAAGGATATCTGAGTCATAGTGTTTCCTGAAATTATGTAATTAATATTCGGCGCATTCTAACATAAGGTGCGCCATACTTTTGTCCCGAGAACGCAATGAATTTAATTTCCGCACCTGCCGATATATCAAGTAAAGACCTGCCGCTGCGAGACGATGTGCGCCTACTAGGACGCATTCTTGGCGACACGTTAAGGGAACAGGAAGGTGAGGCATCCTTCCAATTGATCGAGAATGTACGGCGGGCTGCAATAAGTTTCCGCAAAACCCAGGATGATCGTGACCGGGTGCAACTTGAGAAAATTCTGGACGGGTTGTCGACCAGTGAAACTCTGGTTGTTGTGCGCGCCTTTAGCTATTTTTCCCAGCTCTCCAATATTGCCGAAGACCTGCACCACAACCGCCGACACCGTGCCCACCTCAAAGCAGGCAGCACACCCAAAGACGGCAGCTTGCCATTGGCACTGGATCGTGTTGACAAGAAACAGATCGACAAAAAAACAATGCAGGCATTTCTGGACAGCGCACTGATCTCGCCGGTATTGACTGCACATCCGACCGAAGTGCAACGCAAAAGCATCCTTGATTGCCAACTGATCATTTCCAGACTGCTGTCAAATCGTGACCGTATGGACATGACACCCGATGATCTTGCCGATAACGAAAACGCCCTGCGTCGTTTTATATTGATTTTGTGGCAGACCCGCATGCTCCGCACTGAAAAACTGAACGTTCGGGACGAGATTAAGAACGGCCTGGAGTTTTACCGCTACACCTTTCTCAGCGAAATCCCGAAAATCTACGCCAACCTGGAACGGAAGCTGGAAGCCCGCTTCGGCGATGACATCAATATCCCGCCACTGCTTAGGGTCGGCAGTTGGATCGGCGGCGACCGCGATGGCAATCCCTTCGTTACCCACGACGTAATGCTGGATGCCGTGCAGCAGCATTCCGCCCTTGCATTGGAACATTTTCTTAATGAAACCCATATCATGGGTACGCGCTTGAGCCTATCCGACCGACTGTGCGACGTCAGCGACGAATTGCGAAAACTTTCCGAGGCTTCGCCGGACAAGGCGAGCAACAGATCTGACGAGCCATACCGACGGGCCTTGATCCTGATTTACTCGCGCCTGTCAGCCACCGCAAAACAACTTGGCCACAAGCTGGCTCAACTGCGCCCAGTTGACGAAAACGCCACACCTTATGCCTCACCCCAAGCCTTCATGGCTGATCTGGATGTACTAATAGAATCACTTTACAAGCATGGTGCAATATATCTGGCACGCGGCCGATTGGCGAACATGCGCCGCGCCGCCGAAGTATTTGGCTTCCACCTGGCACCTTTGGATATGCGCCAGCATAGTGCAATCATCGAGCAAACCGTAAGCGAATTGTTTTCTCATAGCAGCGGCAAAGCAGACTACTCGGATCTTGACGAAAACAGCCGTCGTGCAGTGCTGCTGGCAGCATTGCAATCCGGTAAAATTTTACTGTCGGATATCGGGCAGTACAGCGATGTTGCGAAAAGTGAGCTGCTAATCATGCAGGCAGCGGCTCAAGTTCATGAGCGCTTTGGTACTGCCGCCTTGCCCAACCACATCATCTCCAAAACCGATGCAGTAAGCGACATGCTTGAACTTGCGTTAGTTCTACAACAGGTTGGTTTGCTTCAGGGTAGCGACAAGTTGCACATCAACATCATCCCGCTATTCGAGACCATAGAAGATCTGAGGGGTTGCGGTGTCATCATGAATGATCTTTTTTCCATTCCCTACTACCGCAAGTTATTGATCAGCAGAGACAACACCCAGGAAGTAATGCTGGGCTATTCCGACAGCAACAAGGATGGCGGCTATCTCACCGCCAACTGGGAGCTATACAAGGCCGAACTGGAATTGGTTCAGGTGTTCGCCAAACACGGTGTCGAGCTTAGACTTTTCCACGGACGCGGTGGAACGGTAGGACGAGGAGGCGGCCCCAGCTACGACGCGATACTGGCGCAACCACCGGGCAGCGTGAACGGCCAGATTCGCATCACTGAACAAGGTGAAGTGATCTCCAGCAAGTATTCCAACCCCGAGGTCGGTCGCCGCAATTTGGAGACCCTGATTGCAGCCACTTTGGAAGCCACCTTGCTGCACCATCACGGCGCGGACAGTGCAATGCCGGAATATCACCGCATCATGGAAGAGCTGAGTCTCGATGCATTTACCGCCTATCGTAAATTGGTATACGAAACCCCGGGATTCACTGAGTTCTTTTTTACCGCGACACCGATCCGCGAAATTGCCGAACTGAACATAGGCAGCCGTCCTTCGTCACGCAAGGCATCGGATCGTATCGAAGACCTGCGCGCCATTCCATGGGTATTCAGTTGGGGCCTGAGCCGCACTTTGTTGCCAGGCTGGTTCGGCTATGGTTCCGCAGTGAAAAAGTTCCTCGAACGCGAAGGCAAGTCCGGACTGGAACAATTACGGGCAATGTACAAAGATTGGCCCTTCTTCCGTGGCCTGATGTCCAACATGGACATGGTACTATCCAAAACTGACATGGGAATCGCATCAAGTTATTCAGAATTAGTAGCGGATGTCGAGATGCGCGAACGCATCTTCGGCGCAATCGAACGCGAATGGAATGACACCGTAAAAATGCTGTTCAAAGTAACTGGAAATTCTTCGCTGCTACAAGACAACCCGATGTTTGCCCGCAGCCTGCTAACGCGCACACCGTATATCGACCCACTCAATCACCTGCAGATTTCCCTGCTAGAACGTCACCGCGCCGGAGACAATAGCGAGCTGGTAAAGCGGGGAATTCATCTGACCATTAACGGCATTGCAACAGGATTGCGCAACAGCGGATAAACATTTATGTTGCACGAATCGTCTTGATGGCATTTCTTCGCCAAAAGGATTAAGTATGTATTCTTCGCCTTGCCTAATCCTCTCTTCACGACCCGTTGCCGGTTGCTTCGCATGGTGAAATCCTAGATAATTCGCCGTTATCGAAACGCTCAAAGCGACGCTGCATTTCAATTTCGGAGCCAATTCCTCATCTACATGAACATCCAATTCCAGCGCGCAGTAGATCGTTATGTGGGCGTACCAATTTGTGCGTTTTTTTCGCTGGTGAACCGCATCCTTCCGAAGAATCCAGACGGTACTTCGCCAAAAAAGATTTTAATCATCCTCCTATCGGAGATGGGCAGTCTGGTACTGGCACAACCAATGATTATGCGCCTCCAGCAAAAGTATCCAGATGCGTCACTATACTTCCTGATGTTTACTAAAAATCGTGAGGTATTGGATATGCTCGGCTTAGTGCCACCCGAAAACGTGATGACGCTGGACGACAAATCGCTCAAAGGCCTGGTCGGCGATAGCCTGAAGGCGATCCACACGATGCGCAGGCTGAAGATCGACGCGGTGATCGACTGCGAGCTGTTCGCGCGCATCAGCAATATCTTCTCCTACCTGTCCGGCGCGCCGTTGCGCGTGGGCTTCCATCCGCATACCCAAGAAGGGCTGTACCGCGGATCTTTCATCTCGCGCCCGGTGATGTATAACCCCTACCGCCACCTGACCCAGCAGTTCCTGACGCTGGCCGCCGCGCTGGAATCCACCACCAACCCGGTCGCCAAAATGCTGCCCGAGCCGTATACCGGCCCGACACCGGCACTGGAATTTCCCGGCGAGGAACTCGATCAGGTACGTAATGAACTGCACAATTTCTTTCCGACGATCAAGGACAGGAAGCTGGTTTTAATTTATCCGAGCGGCGGTATCCTGCCGATACGCGCCTGGCCGCTGCAAAACTATTTCAGGCTGGCAAAGACGCTGCTCGACGAGGGCTATGCCGTCGGCGTGATCGGCATGAAGGGCGACCGCGATATTTCGCAGTCCGTCGTGGATCATTGCAACGACCCGCATTGCGTCAACTTCGCCGGCTACACCCGCTCGGTGCGCCACCTGCTGGCGGTGTTTCATCGCGCCGCACTGCTGGTCACCAACGACGGCGGCCCGGGACAATTCGCCGCGCTCACGCCGAAGTTGCCGACCATCATCTTCTTCGGTCCGGAAACTCCGCTGCTATACAAATCGCTGGGCGACAACTCCCACTGCTTCCACCGCCAGCTGCCCTGCTCGCCCTGCCTCACCGCCTACAACCACCGCACCTCGCCCTGCGACGGCGACAACCAGTGCCTGAAGCAGATCAGCGTCGAGCAGGTGCTGGCCAAGGCGCACGAAATGCTGGCTACCGGCAACCCCGGCGGAGTGCCTGCATGAGCCCGCTGAAAAAAATCGCGCAGCACCCGCTGACCAACTGGGTGTTCAGGAAACGCTTCATGAAATTCGGCACCGTCGGCGCATCCGGCGTGGTGGTCAACCTTGCGGTGCTGTATGTCTGCCAGGAACTCGTCTTTGCGGCAATCAACATGCCCGCGCTGCGACTCAACCTCTCGCTGGCGGTGGCCATCTTCATCGCGACCATCAACAACTTCTACTGGAACCGCTTCTGGACCTGGAGCGACCGCGCCCACCATCCGGACAAACACCTGATCCTGCATTTCGGCCAGTACGCGCTGGCATGCTGGGTCGGCACCGGCTTGCAGATACTGTTGACCAACCTGTTCACGCTGTATTTTTACTATTTGATCGCCAATGCCGCCGCCATCGTGATCGCCAGCCTGTTCAACTTCATGGCGAACAACTTCTGGACCTTTCGCAGCCACAAGCCGGTGGACGAGATCGCGCTGCCGATCATTCCCGAGCCGGATGATGAACCGGGTGCCGGTGAAAGTTCAGTCGCCAATGAAAGAGGCTGACCCCAAGCTACGCTTCGGCTGGTACCTGCTGGCCTGCCTGCTCGCGGCATTCACCTATTTCTACGGTCTCGACAGTGAGCACATCCCGAAGAACGGCGACGAGTATCCCTACGCCCACATCGTCCGGCTGACGGCCGCGAGCGGCGACCTGCTGCCGCTGCAATCGCAGATGGACAACATGCGCAACACCAAGCCGCCGCTGCTGTT
>Ga0224495_10001035_pt1 | contig 20574 bp, 8 predicted proteins | sample SF_Jul11_sed_USG_FD_168128 | JGI IMG/M metagenome (GOLD analysis project Ga0224495, IMG submission 168128) | Sediment microbial communities from San Francisco Bay, California, United States - SF_Jul11_sed_USGS_4_1 | ecosystem: Environmental > Aquatic > Marine > Sediment | place: USA: California...
CAAATCCGATCAGTCACTTTCCGCATCACGTGCCGTGCGCACAGCACCTCCCTTTCCCCCCCGTTGGGGGGGAAAGGGCTGGGGATAGGGGGGGCCGGAATCGACGTGGGAGGCAACCCGGACACGGGGGTGCGGGGCCGCCGCCCCCTTCCGCGCGCCCCCGCTGGCATAGCCGGGGATCGACGAGGGAGGCAACGCGGGCGTGAGGGTGCCGGGCCACCGCCCCCTTTCGACCCCCCGGCTGGCATATTTACGTAAAACCCACGGCCATTCCGCGTGCTTCACGAGTCGGGAGGCCCCGGCTGTCCACCCAGGGGAACGGTGACCGTCCCCTGATTCCTACGAGGCGTTGGCCGTGCCGCCGGTCCAGATCAGGGTGGACTGGGGGGCGCCTGTCATACTGATGAGAGCCTGATTTTCGAAGGACAAGGGAGATTTTCCCCGGGCAATGGCCCGAAACTCCAGTTGCAGTGCCGGAGACGCGGCGTTGCCGCTGATTCCGGTTCCAGCCTTCTGGGTGATTCCCACCACCAGCCGCCCGCCTCCGGCGGCAGGCGCCACCTGATAGCTGACGGCGCTGCCGCTGCTCTCGAACAGGGTGCCCGGCTGCTGTCCCACGTACTCCAGGACGGTACTGTCCCAGGTCAGGTCGAAGGCCATGGCCGAGGCCGGGCTGGCCAGATTGCCGACGCTCAATGCCAGGGTCAGGTGATCCTGCCGGGTGGCGCTTTGTTGCAGACGTACGGTGGAGGTGTCCGGGTTGGCCTCGGTGTAGGCGACCGTGATGGCGCCGCCCCCGCCCCCGCCTCCGCCTCCGCCGCCGCCGCCGCCGTTGCTGCCGCCACCCCCACCTCCGCCGCCCCCGCCCCCACAGGCGGTGGTGGCCAGAAGCAGCAGGCAGGCGGCCACCCGCAGGAAGGTGGGCATGGTGCGCGGGGCACCAACTGGCATGGCATGGGTCATGGTACGAACTCCCCGAAATGGGTGGCGAAATACGCCAGATCCTTGTCGTCCACCACCTGGTCGAAGTTCAGGTCCGCGAAGGGGTCCCACTCCGAAAAACCTGGCACCGAGCCAAAGGCCCGACCGATGGCGGCCAGATCGTAGCCGTCCACCCGGCGTTCACTGCCCGTGGCCAGCAGGACGATGTTGCCCAGGGGACCCAGGTTGGGCGATCGGGTGGTTTGCCAGTGGTCCAGTCCGCAGTCCACGGGGCCACTCGCCACACCGGATACCACCGCCTGCATGCATACCCGGAAGGCATACACGCTATCCGCCGTCAGCCCGGTAAATTCGTGTTTCAGTTGGGTGACGCCGGTGACGGAAACCGGCGTGGAGCGGGTGTTGTACACCACGCCGCTGCCGGAGGCGGTGCCGAGCTCAAACCAGGCGTTGTGCCCGGTAGCGCCACTGTCTACCGTTCCGGACGCGGTCATCGAGCCTGGGGTGACTTTCAGGGTCGGGCCGGTGGCGGCGGAGCGACTGTTGTTCACCGTCACCGAGACGCCGGCGGACGAATTCCGGTTGCCCGCCGCGTCCATGGCCTCGGCGTGCAGGGTGTAGGTGCCATCCACCACGGTGTTGCTGTCCCAGGCGATGCTGAACGGCGAGGTGGGGGAATGGCCGATGCGGCTGGCGCCAATGAAAATCTCCAGGCTGGTCAGCCCCACGGTGTCGGAGCCGCTGGCGCGGATGGTGATGTTGTTGCCGATCAGCACCGCGCCAGCCGTCGGCGCGGTAAGGCTCGCGGAGGGCTTGGTGGTGTCCCGCACGGTGACGGTGAAGGTGGCGGTGGCGGTGTGCAGCCGTACATCGCTGGCGTCGCAGGTTATCGTGGTGACGCCGAGGGGGAAGGTGTTTCCGGAGATCACGGGACCGGAGGGCGTGGTGCAGGTGACGGACCGAACCCCGTCCACCAGGTCGGTGGCGGTGGGTTTTGCAAAGCTCACGCTGGCCCCGTCCGGCCCGCTGGCCTCGGCGGTGATCGGGGCGGGGACGCCAGAGAAGACCGGTGGCAGGGTGTCCTGCACGGTGATGGTGAAGGTGCCGCTGGACTGGTTGTTGAAGTTGTCGGTGGCGGTGCAGGTGACGGTGTTGGTGCCCAGAGCGAAGGTGCCGCCGGAAGCCGGGGCGCAGGCCACGGCCACGGCGGTGTCCACCGCGTCGCTGGCGGTGGGCGGAATGTAGGTGGCCACCTTGCCGGTGGGGCTGGTGGCTTCCAGCACCTGGTTGGCGGGCAGGGCTCCCAGCGTCGGTTTGGTGGTGTCCTGCACGGTGATGGTGAAGGTGCCGGGGAGGGACTTGTTGCCGGAGGCGTCCGTGGCGGTGCAGGTAACGGTGTTGGTGCCCAGTGCGAAGGTGCTGCCGGAAGCCGGGGTACAGGCGACGGCCACGGCGGTGTCCACCGCGTCGCTGGCGGTGGGCGGAACGTAGGTGGCCACCTTGCCGGTGGGGATGGTGGCTTCCAGCACCTGGTTGGCGGGCAGGGCTCCCAGCGTCGGCTTGGTGGTGTCCTGCACGGTGATGGTGAAGTTCGTCGAGATGGTGTTGCCCCGTGTATCGCTGCTGGAGCAGGTGACCGGGGTGGTGGCGATGGCAAACACGCTGCCGGAGGCCGGGAGACAGGTGACCGGCCGGGGTCCGTCCACCCGGTCGTCGGCGACGGGGGACTGCCATCTTGCCACGGCGCCGGTGGGACCGGTGGCTTCCAGCCACTGGTCCGGGGGCAGGATTGTCATTACGGGCGGGTTGGTGTCCTGCACCACGACGTTGAAACCGGCCGAACCCTTGTTGCCGTGCGCGTCTGTGGCGGAGCAGGTGACCGGGGTGGTGGCGATGGCAAACACGTTGCCGGAGGCCGGGAGACAGGTGACCGTGGCGATGGGGCCGTCCACGATGTCACTGGCGGTGGGCAGGAGCCATGTGGCCACGGCGCCGGTGGGACCGGTGGCTTCCAGGGAGATGCCGGGGGGCAGGCCGCTCACCACGGGGGCGGTGGTGTCCCGCACGGTGATGGCGAAGCTGCCGGTTCCCACGTTACCCCGTGTGTCGCTGGCGGTGCAGGTAACGGTGTTGGTACCCAGCGGGAACACGGTGCCGGGGGGCGGCGCGGGGGCCGGAGTGCAGGAGACCGTGCGCACGCCGTCCACCGCGTCGCTGGCGGTGGGCAGGGGCCATGTGTAGGGGGCGCCGGTGGAGCCGACGGCCTCGAGGATCTGGTCTGCGGGTACGCCGCTCAGGGCGGGCGGGGTGGTGTCCCGCACCGTGATATCAAACGTTACCGTGGCAAGGTTGTTGGTCGCGTCGCTGGCGGAGCAGGAATTCGGGGTGACGCCGATGGGGAGCAGCGAACCGGGCTCGTGGAGGCAGGAGACCGTGCGGTTGCCGTCCACCAGGTCGGTGGCGACGGGTTTGACAAAGTTCACCAGGGCGCCATTGGCTGCGGTGGCCTCGGCGATGATGGGGCCGGGGTTGGGCAGGGCCGGTGGGGTGGTGTCCACCACGGTGATGGTGAAGTTCCGGGTGCCGACATTACCCGCCGTGTCCGTGGCGGTGCAGGCGACGGTGGTGGCCGGTCCCATGGGGAACACGCTGCCGGGGGCCGCGGTGGGGGCGGGCGTGCAGGTGACCGGGAGGTTGCCGCTGACCACGTCGCTGGCGGTGGGCAGCACCCAGGTGAAGGGCGCGCCGGTGGTGTCGGTGGCCTCGAGAATCTGGTTGGCGGGCACGCCGGTCAGTACCGGCGCCGTGGTGTCCGCGACAATCAGGTCGAAGTTGGCCGGAGGGGAGGTGTTGTACCCGTCACTTGCGGTGCAGGAAATCGGGTGCGTCCCCAGGGCAAACAGGGTGCCTGGCGCCGGGGTGCAGGTGACGGCGGGGTAGAGGTTGGAAATGTCCGCGGCGGTGGGCAGCGGATAGGGGCTGGCCGTGCCGCCGGGGCCGGTGGCCTCCATGTTGACCGGCAGGAGGCCGCCGAAGGTGGGCGGCGTGGTGTCCACCACGGTCACGCTGAAGGTACCGCTGAGGGACTTGTTGCCGGTGGCGTCGGTGGCGGAGCAGGTGACGAGGGTGGTTACGCCGGTCGCGAAGGTGCTGCCGGAAACGGGCAGACAGGCCACGGTCGGGCTGGGGTCCACGGTATCGGTGGCGGTGGGGGCGGCCCAGGTGTGGGTGGCGCCACCGGTCACGTTGGCCTCCAGCGTCGGGCTGGCGGGCATGGTTCCCAGTACCGGTTTGGTGGTGTCCCGCACGGTGATGTTGAACGAGGCGGTGGTGCTGTTGCCGGCCTTGTCCTTGGCGGTGCAGGTGATCGGGTGGATCCCCAGGGAGAACAGGCTGCCGGAGGCGGGGATACAGGCAATGGTCGGGTTCGGGTCGGTGTCGTCGGAGGCCGTGGGCGCGGTCCAGGAGACGATGGCGCCGGTGGGGCCGGTGGCCTCCACAATCTGGGCCGGAGGGACGGAGACGAACATGGGCGGCGTGACGTCCGGCGCGCCCGCGACCACGGTGACGGTCATCTGCGACGTGGACTTGTTGCCCGCCGCGTCGGTGGCCTCCACGGTGAGGGCGTGGGTGTTTCCCGCCGTGGACGCTCCCGGTGTCAGGGTTACGTTGGTGGTGTTGGTGGTGGTGCTCCAGGGGGACAGAAGCTGGGTGGTCATCCCCGTCGTGGGCAGGGAGGTGAGCGCGAAGGTGACGGTTTCGCCCTTTTCCGGGGCACCGGCGGCGAGCTGCACGGTGTGGGTGGTGCCTTCGAGAACCGTCACGTCGTGACGGGTGGTGAAGGCGGGGGGCTGGTTTGCGTTTCCCACCTGGCGGACCCGGTTGTTGTTGCCCGCATCGGCAATGAACAACTCGCCTCCCGGTCCGAAGGCCAGTGCGGAGGGGCCACCCAGTGCCGCCCGGGTGGCGTCGCCGCCGTCGCCGTAGTAGCCGCCGATGGGCGTCGGGTGGCCGGGGGCGTTCGGGTTGATGCCGGCGGTGGTCCAGATGAGGCCGGTTTCGTCCACGCGGCGCACGCGGTAAGACTTGTTGGTGCTGCCCAGTTCGGAGACGAAAATCTCTACAAACGGGTTGCCCAGGGCGTCCACTGCGCCGCGCGCGATCACGTCGGTGGGGTCGTCGAGGGCTGCGGATGTTGCCGGGTCGCCATCGTTGGCGTTGAACGAACCACCCCCCGCGATGGTGGTGATGATGCCGGTGGAGCAGCCCCACACGGGGTCCACCCCCCCCGGAGTCACCCGGCGGACGCGCTTGTTGCTGGTGTCGGCGATGTACAGCAGACCGCTGGCGTCCACGGCGATGCCCTGGGGGTAGTACAGGTGGGCGACCTCGGCGGCCACCCCTTCCTCGTATTCCACGCCGTCATTGGGTGCGTAGGCAAGGCCGTCGCCCTTGCCGGCCACGGTCCAGATGTTGCCCAGGGTGTCCACCTTGCGGATGCGGTGGTGACCACGGTCGGCAATGTAGAGGTTGCCAGTCGAGTCAAAGGCAATTCCCGCCGGGGTGTTGAGGCTTGCGCTCGTGGCGGCCATGGTGGCGGCGGTCTCGGTGGTAATCGGATTCCCCAGATCGTCCGTGGGCGCGACCCAGACAACGGCCCCGGTGACGGGATCGGTGACGTAGAATCCGGTTACGGGGTCAATGGAAGGTACATTCTTCGGGCACAGGTCCCCGTCCTGGGAGTCGCCGTTGTACAGCGTCACGTCGGGGACCGCAGAGGTGGGGGCGAGGCCCGCCACGGTGGTGATGACCTCGGTGGTCATGTCGATGCGGCGCACCCGGTGGGTGCCCTGATCGGAAAAATACAAAAAGGTGTAGGTCGGGTCGAAGGCCACGTCGTAGGGGGTGCTCAACGTCGCGCTGGTGGCCAGGTCGCCGTCGGCGGAAAAACCCCGGACGCCGGTGCCCGCGAAGGTGGTGACGACGCGGGTGGCGGCGTCCACCCGGCGGATGCGGTGGTTGCTGCGGTCGGCAAAATAGAGGTTGCCTGCCGCATCAAACGCCATGCCGCCGGGGCCGTTCAGGCGCGCCAGCGTGGCCGTGCCGTCGTCTCCCGCGATGCTTGCACCCGACCCGGCGCGGGTGGAAATCTGGCCGCTGGGCAGGTCCACCAGACGGACCCGATTGTTGAGGGTGTCGGCGATGTACAGGGCGTTGCCTTCTACCGCGACACCCAGGGGGGAGCTCAGCCTGGCGAGGGTGGCCCGGCCGCCGTCGCCGGAAAAGCCCGTCGTGCCGTTGCCTGCCACGGTGGTGACCGCGCCTAAGGTATCCACCTTGAGCACCCGGTGCAGGCCGGTTTCGGCGATAAACAGGTTGCCCGCCGCAAAAGCCAGGCCCTTGGGGGTGGTAGCGGGGGTCACCGGGGTGATGATGCCGGTGGCGGCGGTGATCTTGCGTACCCGGTTGTTGAGGGTGTCGGCGATGAACAGGTCGCCCCCCGCGCCCAGGGCCACTCCCTCCGGTGTGTTGAGCAGTGCGGCCGTGGCCAGACCCCCGTCACCGGTGGTGCCAGCCGTGACGCCGCCCGCCAGTGTGGTGATGACGCCAGTGGCGGCGGTTACCTTGCGGATGCGGTGGTTGCCGCTGTCGGCAATGAACAGGTTGCCGCTGGCATCCACCGCCAGGCCGCGGGGATTGTTGAGCCGGGCGCTGATGGCGGCACCGGCATCGCCGGAAAAGCCCGCCACGCCGGTGCCGGCCACGGTGGTGATGGTGCCGGTGGCGGCGTCCACCCTGCGCACCCGGTGATTGGAGGTGTCGGTGATGTACAGGCTGCCGGTGCTGTCCCGCACCACGCAGCGCGGCTGGCTGAGGGTGGCGATCTGGGCCGGGCCGCCGTCGCCGGAAAAGCCGCCCATGCCGCTGCCGACCAGGGTGGAGATGGTGCCGGTGGCCCCGTCCACCTTGCGGATGCGGTTGTTGCCGGTGTCGGCGAAATAGAGGTTGCCGATGGCGTCGGTGGCGACGCACGAGGGGCCGTTGAGGGTGGCCAGTATGGCCTTTTGTCCGTCGCCCACACCGCCGCCGACGTAGGTGCTGATGTTGAGGGCGTAGAGGATCCCCAGCGTGGCCAGACCGATGCCGACAAAGGTGGCGAGGGCGGTCCATTGCTGCTTTACCCGGGTCATTTGGTCAGACTCCTGTGGCCGTGGCGGCGACGGTCAGCGTGCCGCCGCGTCCGGTACCGCCAATGTCGGCGCGGGCCTTGCCGCCGGGGCCGATGATGGCCACCGGATCAAGCTGCAACCGGGTGGCCACGTCGGTCTGGTTCACCCGCATGGTGAGGGTGCCCAGCACCCCTTCGACGGGCTGGCTGATGGCGATCACCAGCCGACCCGACGGCCCCTGTTGAAGCGAGGCTGCCGCCAGCGGGCTGGTGGCCGGGTTGGGGGTGTAACTGTCGAACGTCAGGATGGCCGGATCGAACACCACATCCACCGACAGCCCGGCGGCACGGGCGGCGAAATCGCTGGCCTGCACGTTGGTCAGGGACAGTTCCAGCACCACCTGGGCGCTGGCGGGATGGGTGGTGTCGTAACTCAGGGCCACCAGATACGGGGTATCGCCGTTGATGGCCGGATCGGGGACGAACGGCCCGTGGGCGCCGCCGTTGCTACCGCCACCCCCGCCACAGGCGGCCAGTGTCAGCGCGCAACTTGCCGCGAGGAGTGTCAGCAACTGGCGGAAAGAGGCGCGGCTCATTGGGCGAACTCCGTGTGGCCGATGCGCAGCATCAAAAAGTCCAGATCGAGCTGGTCCACGACACCATCGGCCACCAGATCCAGGGCCGGGTTCCAGGCCGGATCGGCGGGTGTGGCGCCCATGGCCCCCAGCAGGCGCACCATGTCGAAGGCGTCCACCCGGTGGCGGGTGACGCCGCTGTCGGTGTTGACGTTGCCGGGCAGGACGACGGCGGCGGCGCCCTGCAAGGCGCCGGTGGCGGCATCGGCGGCAATGACCTCGTAGGTGGGGAAACTGCCGGGGGTGGTGTCGGTGAGGGTGGTGGCGAAGAGGGGCCCGGTGGCGGGACCGGCGATCTCCACGCCGTCGCGGCTTACCTTGTACTGCAGGGCGCCGCCGTTGCCGGTGGCGGGGCCGGACGGGGCGAGCCAGTGCAGCACCACGTCGCCGTTGGCGGTCTCTTCACCGTGGGCCATGATTGGTTGTCCCGGACGAACGGCCAGCGGCTGCAACTGTTGCAGGGCGCCCATGATGTCCAGCCGTCCGTAGCCGTGGTATCCGTCCACCGTGGTTTGTCCCCCGGCCGCCACGGCGCCGTATTCCAGGGCGCGGGCCAGTTCGTCGAGGGTGGCATCGGGCCATGCGGACAGCAGGATGGCCGCCGCCGCGCTGGCGTGGGGGGCGGCAATCGAGGTGCCGGTGGCGGACTGATAGAGGGTCACATGGCCGCCGCTGGTCAGGTCTGGCGCGATAACCCCCTCGCCCGGGGCGACGATGTTGGGGTAGGGCTGGCCGCCTTGATCGCCGAATTGGGTGCGTCCGGGGCAGACCACACCGCTGGCGCCCCAGGCGCCGCTTCCGGCCCAGAGGTAGTTCAGGGAGTTGACGGCGCCGACGGCGAACACCTCCTTGAAGGCGGCGGGCAGTTCTGCATAGCCGTTGTTGCCGGAGGCGGCCACCAGGAATATTCCCAGGCCGTACAGGGTTTCGATCATCTGGCGCAGGGGGGCTGCGTCTGCCGCCATGCAGCCGTCGCTGCCGCCGTTGGCGGCAAACACCGTCCAACTCATGTTGATGATGTCGGGCTGGACCGGGCGGGACAGCAGCCACTGCATGCCGGCGATGGTGTCTGAAAGGTTGGCGCTGCCGTCCGGCTTGAAGGCGCGTACAGTGATCCACTGGGCATCCGGTGCGATGCCGACGGGAAGAGAATGGAGCGGCGCCGTCGGGCTGGGGGAACCCACCAACACGCCGGAAACCGCCGTGCCGTGGCCATTCAGGTCGCCGCCGATGCCCGGATAGGCGGGGCCGGTGCAGGGGGTCAGGGGGTGCTGGTAGGCGTTCACGGTGTCGCACCAGCCGTCGCTGCCGCCGTAAAAATTGCTGGTCGCGAAATCGGGGTGCAGGGGGTCGATGCCGGTGTCGAGGCTGGCAATCACCACGCCTTGTCCACGATACCCCAGAGCCCACGCCTCGCGGGCGCGCACGGTGGTGGCGTTCCAGTCCGGCAGCGGTGTGCTGGTCGCCACGGTCTGGGTGGCGGTGGCCGTCAGGATCACCGGCGGATCGGGCAGCACGGTGGCGCCGGGGAACAACTGTTGCAGTTGCTGGATGGCCGAGGGGGTGGCGTTGACGGCCACCGCGTTCACCAGCCACAGGGAGCGGAAGGTCTCCACACCGCCCGCGCCGTGCATGCGGCCCAATTGGGTTACCAGTCCGGCCTGACGGTTCGCGGCCAGGGCCTTGAGTTGCTGGACATGACCCGGCGCCTGCGCCCGGATGGCCTTGCGGCTGTGCAGGGCGGACTTGCCGCGCAGGGTGGAGGGGGAAATCTGGTCGGGGAACTGGAAAATCACCCGCATCGGCTGTTCGCCGGGGGTGGCCGGGGTGCGCCCCGCCTGTACCACCCCCAGGGCGGCCAGACTCAGGGCGACGAACAGCCCCAGCGCGATGCGCTGGGTTTTTTTGCGGTCCATGTGCTGCATCGGGTGTTGCGTCCCTCGCGTTCCCGCAGGCGGTCAGAAGTCGGTCACTCGCGCATTCCGAGACCTTCCGTGGTCCCCCGCTTGAGTGTCTTATCGGCGCTTCCCGGCCCGTTAACAATCGCCGCCGCGCCATCCAGGCGCGGGCGGGAAAAAAAATCCCCCGGGACACCCGGGTAGGGGCGCCCCGGGGGACACTTTTTGTGCGCCGTTGGCGCGGGTCCGGTTACAGGACCGGAACGTTGTCCACCACCACGTCGCCGAAGTGGATCTCTACCTGTGATCCGGTGTGGACCACCTGCCCCGGATTGCGGAACAGGACGTAGTAGATGCGGCTGGTCCGGAGTCCCGCGGTCTTGGTGCGCAACTGGCCCAGCATGGTGGTGGGAATTTCCGCCGTCTGCCCGGTGGCCTTGTCCACCAGGAATACCTCCAGCCGGGAGTGCTCACCCAGCAGCCGGGTGGCGGCCGCCGGGTCCACCACCGTGTAGCGCAGGTCGAGCATGTGTCCGGCGGCGGTCTGGCGCAGGGCCAGCAACTCGATGCCGAGGTTTTCGGAGAGCTTTTCGGCTCCCCGCACATGCGCCATCTGCGCCGCGTACTCGGCGGGCACCTGGGCGTCGGGCCGGTGCACCGAGGCTTCCTTTACCCCGTGGGCGCAACCCCACGAGGAGAGGAGCACCGTGGCGAGCAGGAGACCCGGCAACATCCTGTTGCCGACTCCGGAGCGGTTCTTCCCTTGAACGTTCATGGTCCTTACCCTCCCTGGGTTCAGTTGCCGCAGATGGTCGACAGGCCCGCCACCGCACGCTCATCCGCGCCGGAGTCGTAGCAGCCGTTCTGCGGACGGGTGTTGCCATCGAAGTCGTTGGCAAATCCCGGCACGCCGTACTGGAGCGCCGCAGAGCCGTCGGTGATGTGGTAGTCACCCGTCAGCGCCAGCGGTGCGAAGTATACCGTGACCGGCACTGCGATCGGGTTGATGGCCACCTCGCCGGCGGCGCGTACCACCACACCCGTGAGGGTGTTGTCGTAGCTGCCCGCGAACAGCGGATCCTGACCGACCTTGTTGCCCGTCAGGTTTAGCGGCAGGGTCACGCCCGCCAACTGGTTACCGAACAGGTTGCCCACGGCGTTGGTGAGCTGTTGCCCGGCCAGCAGGTACATGGTGACGTCATAGCTGCCCGTGGCCTTGACCAGCGCCTGGGTGGTGTTGTCCCACGCGTAGGACTGGTTGTCCCAGAAGACGTTGGCCAGCACCGCCGGATTGCTGTGGGGCAGCGATCCCGCCGGCAACGAACTCTGGAACGGCGCGGTGTTCGGGTAGACCACCAATCCGGCCGTATGGTACCCGGCATCCATCAGCAGGCTGCCGGAGGTGGAGGTGGACACGTTCTTGGCCACGGTGTTGAACTGCAGCGTGACGTTGGTCGAGTCCTGCACCCGGATGGTGCCCTGGGCCGCGGCGATGTTGTTGACCATCATGTTGTTGGCCACGATCACCGTGCCCTTGCCGGCCTGGTTGATGGTAATGGCGGAACCGTCCTCGGTGGAGTAGTTGCCCTGCAGACGGTTGCCCTCGACGTGCACCGTGCCGGTGCCCGGAGAAGGCGCGGTCGGCGTGGCCGCAGTCGGGCTGACCACGGCGATGCCGCCGCCGTCCTTGAACGACCAGTTGAACAGCACCGTGTTGCCGGTGATCCACGCGGGGTCGGTGTTGGTGGCCGAATGGGCGATGCCGCCGCCGGTCACCTGGCTGCCGTTGGCGCACACGGTGTTGTTGTCCACCGTGTAACCGCTGGTGCCATTGTTGATGCCGATGCCGCCGCCCACCCCCAGCGTGCCGTTGTGCTGCACGCGGTTGTTGCGGATGAGGGCACCCTTGATGTCATTGGTGTTGAATCCCTGGGTGAAGCCAAGGGACACACCGCCGCTGGTCAGGGTGCTGAAGTTGTTCAGCACCACGTTGTTGCTGATCTGCGTGGCGTGCGCGAAGGTGTTGATGAAGACACCGCCACCTTCACGGGCGCCCTGGATGCTCAGACCATCGACCAGCACCGGCTTGACGGCGCCGGACGAACGGCCCAGCACCAGCACGGTGGGACGCAGTTGCAGCAACGGCTGTTCCGCGTTCACGCTCGCCCACCCCCTGGAGGTGATGGTGTTGAGCATGTTCGACCACAGTGTGTCGGTGACCGGGTCGAGGAAGGCGCCGTCCATCAGCGTCTTGCCCGCGCCCCAGCCCTGCAGGGCCACGCCACGGTAGAGGATCACGTTTTCACGATAGACGCCGGGCGGCAGCAGAACCAGAGGATTGCTGCCCTGGGCCGCGGCGTTGATGGCCGCCTGAATCGTGGTGGTCACGGTGTACACCGAGGGGTTGTAGCCGTTGCCGGTCACATGCAGGGTGACGCCCACCGGGCTCACCTTGCCGTTGTTACCCGCCACCAGCAGTTGGTGACGTCCGGCGGCAAGGCCCTTGGGCATTTCCACGGTAATCGCGGTGTCAGCCCAGCTCCGCACGGTCACCGCAACGCCACCCACGGTCACCTTGCCGTTGGCGCCAGCACTGGTGCCAAAGCTGGTGCCCTCGATGGTCACGGTGCCGCCCGGGGTCGTGTTGGTGGCTGCCGCCACGACCGGCGACGACACGTTGGACAGACCGGAGATCCGCGGCGTGCCCGCTTCGGGGTCACAGCTGATGGTCTGGTTGGCCAAAAAGCCGTTGACCGGGGTCAACGCCATGTCGGCAAAGGTGAACTTGCCGGGCCACATGTCGAACACCATCAACAGGGTGTCGTAGTTGATGTTGTAGTGCGGGTCCGGGTTGCTCTTGCTGCCCGGATGGTTGGCATAGACCAGCACTGTATTCGGGTTCACACCGCTAGGGGTCGGCGAACTGACCCGCTGGGTGGACGGCAGCATCACTTCGAAGAAGCCGTTCTCGTCGGTGTAGGTGTGTGCAATTTCCCGGCCGGTGAAATCCTGGATGGAGATCGGCACGAACGGGGCACCCGCCTTGTCGCCGTACTGAGGCACGCCAACGGTGGCCTCGAGGTTGATGTTGTCGTTCACAAAGCCCTTCAGTCGCGCCGGGACCGGAACTTCGGTGAACAGGTGGAAGTCGGAGCCCGCGTTGTTGCCGTGGGTCACCGCCACCTCCTTGATGGAGCAGTCGTTGACTTGCTTGCCGAACTGCGGATGTTCCGGAGTGGTCACCTCGTACAAGGGACCCGCGCAATCCGGCACTTCCAGCGCGGTGGTCGGCGCCGCGTAGGGGTTGACGGTCCAGGTGTCACCGGCCGAGAACGCGTTGGTGTCGTTGTCGGTCAACACCTTGTAGCCGGACGGGGTGGACATGACCACCAGGTACTTGCCCTCCGCCAGCGGACGGCACAGGGTGGGGTCCGTCAGCAGGCCGTTGGGGACGTTCGGGTCGGCGCAGTCCTCGAAGAACTGGTAGCCGCCGTCGAACACCGCCGGACGCACCTGGCCCCAGATACGCATCGTCTCGCCGCAGGCGGCGCTCACCATGCCGCCGCCCAGGGGGCAGTCGGCGGGCGGGGCGGCGTTGAACGAGTCGCTGGCCACTTCGCCGAGCAGACGGCCCAGACGCGCGGCGCCGGTGACCGGGTCGTGCAGGGTCTGGCCGGTGATCGGGTCGATCAGCGCCTCGTACAGCCTGACGGTTACGTTGGGCACACCGGTATCCCAGGCGTCGGGGGCCTCGTTGCCCACGATGTAGGAGGACCGGGTGGTGTCGTTCCAGATGACGCCCGAAATGCCGCCGTTGAGCACGGTTTTGCCACCATTGGGGTAGCCGTTGCCGAGCAGCGGGTAGGGTTTTTTGCCCCAATCAATGCGGTTGGAGGTGCCGCTGTAGACCAGGTTGGAGATGGTCAGCACCGGGCCGGTGGCGTTCCACGTGTAGTCGGGAGCGCCCTGGATCTGGGTGGTTTGTCCCACCGAGACGGCCACGTCCACACCGGTCGCACCCGTGCGCCGGTAGCCGATGGTCGGGATCATGAAGTGACCCCAGGGGAAGAAGTTGCGGAAGTTGTATTCGCCCTTCTCGTTGGTGACAGTGGCGTACAGGGCGCTGCCGTCACGGTGCACCACGTTCACGGCCTCGCCGAACAGGCCGGGCTCGCCCGCGTCCTGCTTGCCGTTCTCGTTCGAGTCGAGGAACACGGTGCCGTGCAGGTTACCCCACCAGTCGGGGATGAGCAGGGCATGCTGGCCGCCGACGACGAAGCGCGGGTCGTACACTTCCACGTCGCGGTTGACTATGCCGCCGGTGGTCACCGGCATCTGCACCGTATACAGGGCGGTGATGTAGTCCAGTGCGTCGTCGAACACCACCATGGTGTACAGGCCGTCGGGCACGTTGTTGATCGTGAAGTTGCCGTTGGCGTCACCCCGCACCAGGGCCACCGTCGAGTTGTTGTTGTCGGCGCTGTTGAGGGCGATCCACGGCTTGGGCACAACCTTGCCAATGCCGTCCGGGTTCAGGAACGGCGGGGTGGCAGGTTCCACCGCGTGGATCTGGCCCCAGAAGCGGCCGGTGCCGGGATTGGACGGCACGGTCTCGCAGTTGCCGATGGAGCAGGGGAGGGCAAAGCCCATGTAGGTGGTGCCCACCGCCTGGGCGCCGGGCCCGCTGATGCCTTCGAACACCCAGGTGTCGATGGCCTTGGTGCCTTCAATCGTGGTGGTCTGCACCCAGTCGGAACCGACCGGCGGCAGCGCCAGAATCTGGAACTTGCCGGGGGCGATGTTCTCGATGGAGATGAAGCCGTTCTTGTCGGTATAGCAGGCGCCGCCGGTACCCTTGATCGGGTCGCCGGAAGGGGTCGCCCACGGGCCGGTGCCCCTGCGGCGGTATTGGGTGCAGAGCGGGTTGCCCCACATGTCCTGGGTGACCTGGCCGCCGTTTTCGTCGTTGACCATGATCTTGAAGCGATCCCACACCGGGCCGGCCGCCGTGTTGCGGGTCGGGGCGCCGACTTCCTGGGCGCGGTCCCACTGGCCGTTCAGGGGCCAGGTGTCTTCGAACACCTGAACCAGCAGGCGGGCCAGGGGCAGCGGATCGCGCTGTACGATGACGGTGGCCGTGGTGGCCCCGCCGGCCACCGTGAAGGTGGTGCCGTCCAGCTTGTGGAAGCCGCCGTCACGGGCGGCCTGGGTGTTCGGATCCGGCAGGTTGCCGTAAATGTCCGGGCCCATGGTCAGCACGCTCACGAAGTAGCGGCCATCGGGCAGCATCACCTGCGCGCCCTGGCCCTCCAGCACCGTGCCGTTGCCGACCGGCGTGGCGTTGGACTGGTACGGGATGTGCGACGGGCAGGGAGAGGTCAGGTCGGAGAACAGCCCGCTGGTATTGACAACGGCACCGGTGGCCACGTCCACCAGGGACTGGGAACAGACGCCGGAGGTGGCGTCCACCTGCAGGGTGTTGTCAATCGTGATCAGGTACTTGTAGTCGTTGATCGGGGTGCCGGAGGCGGCCTCGATGACGCTCAGGGTCACCAGGTTCGAGCCGCTGACCGGCACAGGTCCGCCAGCGGTGGAGGTGCCGGAGGCCACGTTCAGGTTGAACACCAGCAGGGACTGGCCGCCGCGGCTGTCGGTCGCGAGGACCTGCACCGGCACCGTGTAGTCACCCTGTGCCGAGGCCTTGGCCAGCCAGTTGAAGGTGGCCGTGCCCGGGTTGCCGGGGCTGACCGCGGTCAGAGCCATGTCCGCCAGCGGATGCAGCAATGCCAGCTTGACGATGTCGCCGTCCGGGTCGGTGGCGGACAGGGAGAGGGTGGCCGTGGCGCCTGCGTTCACGGGCTGGTCGGTAACCACCGGGAACACCGGGTTGCTGTTGACCGCCACGCTGAAGGTATGCAGTTGTTCACCGCCGGAATAGCGGATGTACACGGTCACGTTGTTGAACGTGCCGCCGGAGGCGGGATCGGTCGCCCAGACGATGCGGCCGGTGACCGGGTCGATGGTCAGCCCGGTGACCGGGTCGGTGGTCACCACGCTGGCGCCCGCCGCCAGGTCGTAGCGCACCGCGCTGCCCGACACGTCGCCGTAGTCGAGGAAATCCACGTTGTAGGTATAGGTCTGACCAGCGGACACCAGGGTGGGCGGGGTGGAAAGCACCGCGCCGCCCGCCGTCGGGCTGAAGGTGGCCGGATCGAACACCTTCAGCATGGTGATCATGCCGCCGGGGAAGCTGTCGCTGGCGGTGGCAGAGTTCCAGTTGGTGATGTCCATGTTGCGGTCGTAGACCGGGAAGGTGCCCGCAGTGCCAGCGGTCAGCAGCAGGTCTTCGGTCTGGCCCGGCGCGACCATGATGGAGTGGGTGTCACGTGGGTAGGTGGAGGCGAAGGAGTCCTCGGCCACCACGGCGGGGAGCAGGCCCTGGGTGACCATGGTGTGGTCGTTGGAACCGGCGTTGAGCAGCCGCAGGAGCACGGTTTCGCCCATCTGGGCGCGGATTTCATCGGTTTCCGGGTAGGCCTTGCCGTTGATCAGGAAGTAGCGCGGACGGAAGTAGACCGGGCTGTAGGGCTGGGGCGGAGTGGCCGCCAGGGCGGCGTGCCAGGCCGGGTCGATTTCGCTCAGCAGCAGCACCGCTTCGCGGGCGGCCACAGGGGCCGCACCGCGCACGATAAGGGCGCCGTACATGCCCATCTGCACCTGATTGGCGGGCTTGGTGCCGCTCTCGTACAAATAGGTGCCAGCGCGCGCGGCGACGCCCAGGTTGTAGACCTTGCTGCCGCCCGGAGAGACATCCGGGGTGACCGACATCTTGGCCTCGATGGAGCCGGCCACCGGCTGCACGCGCATGCCGGGGACCAGGAACGAGGTGGATTCGGCCAGGCCGTTCCAGAGCCTCACGGTAAGGGTGTCGCCCACCGGAACATTGTCGAGCACGGGACCGGGAAGGGTGGCCTTGCCCTGGAAGCTGGCGAAGCCGTTGGCCGAGTCGCAGCTGGTGTTGGTGCCGCAATTGACGTAACCCCAGATGGCGATCCGGGCGCCGTCCGGCATGGTGACCGTGCCGGTGGTGGCCAACAGGTTGAAGGTCTTGGCCTGGGCGTTGCCCGGCAACCCGGCGGCGACCCCGGCGGTGACGCCCAGGGTCAGCAGCGCGGCCAGAATCCCTCGGCCGAACAGGCGGCCAAAGGTGGAGGACTTGGTGGTATTGATCTCAAGGTCCATGGGTAAATCCCCTATCCCCTCGTCGTGAAGTGGAACAATCGTGCTACACAGAAACTTTGACACTCGCCGCAACTACGGCACTGCCGGCGGCGTCAGCAACCGGGCCACCGGTTGTGTAGCGTGTCCGCAAGGCCCATTCGGGGAGCAGATCATGATGAAGGTGAGCATGCCGCCCGGACCTTCACCCTGGTTCTGCAACTCGAACTCGTGGTGGCTGTGGAACGGCACATAGTGCTCGCCGAACATGTTCAGGCTGACCGCCTGCACCGCGGCGGGCAGGGCGGCCTGCTGCCCCAGGTAGGGGCTGCCGGAATACAGTTCGCCGTAAATCAGCTGGGCGTTCGGGTTGTCCATGTTGGGCAACACCGTCACCGGCGCCGGGCGGGTGGGGTCCATGCCCATCACGTCCCAGCCCATGTCCTGATGGGGGGCATCCCAGTAATAGATGCTGTCGATGGTCTCGCCGGGCTGGGGGGTTGGCGTGTAACGGTCCCGCGCCAGGTCGGCGGTGACGCCGCCGTCGCTGGACAGCGGGCGGCCGTTGATGGCCACGATGGTGCCGTTGCTGCCGTGGTGGTGCATCGGGTGCTGCTTGCGCCCCAGGTCGATCAGCCGCAGCAGGATGCGCTCGCCAGGATACATGGCGATGAGCGCCCCCATCGGCTGGGCGGGCAGGTAGGAGGCGTTGTCCGGGGCAAGGGTGTCGGGGAAGGAGCGGCCGTTGATGAACCAGTAGTCCGCCTTGAAGGCGGACGCCTGGTAGGGCAGGCCCACCTGCACTCGCTCGTGCTGGCCCGGGTCTACCTCGGTGAGCAGGAGCAGGTGCTCATAGTCATAGTCGGTGCCAAGGGCGTTGTAGGCCATGCCCGGTGTGCCGGGGCGGATTACCAGGCCGCCCACCAGACCCATGTCCACGTGCTTCTGCGGCTGGGTGCCGCTGTAGTACTGGAAGGTGCCGGGCGCGGTGGCCACAAAGCGATAGATTACGGTCTGGCCCGGAGCCGCCTCGGGAACGAAGGAGCTCAGGCTGTCCCGGGAGCCGGGTACGCTGTAGGCCGGGGTGACCGGGTGGAAGGTGGCGCCGCCATCATTGGAGAACTCCACGTTCTGCTGGCCGGCGAACACGATGGAAACCGGGTCCGGGGTGTTGGGCCCGGCGCCGTCGGTGTCCGGCAGGCTGTTGGTCAGGCTCACCGTCACGGTGTCGCCGGCGACGGCCTGAATGGTCGGCCCCGGGTAACGGAAGGTGCCGGTGTCGGTGAAGCTCCACATGTAGAGCTGGCCACCGTCCGGCGTGGTGACGATGCCATCCACGGCGGTAAGGTTGTATGCCGCGGCCTGGGCGGTGGTGACCGCCCCCATCAGGGAGAGGGCCACACCGGCCCCGAGCCCCAACCAGAGTTTTGAATTTGCGCCTTGCATGCGGTCCCCTCCTGGAGAAAAAGGCTGGGGCGGAGGGATTAACTCCGCCCCAGGTACGTATTAATCGGTCACTCGTTTCCCGGAGTTAAGCAATTACTGGATACGAATTTCCGTGATCATGCCGTTGCGGTTGAATTCCCCGGTGCCGAGGTCCCGCTCCTCGCGGGTGAGGCTGGCCTGGGCGTAGAGTTCGCGGGCATACAGGAAGTAGGTGCCCTTGGCCAGACCGGTGGTGTCGAGGATGACCTCGGCCTGCTGGCCGCCCGCCAGGCTGTAGGCCGTGCGGGTGAAGGACAGATCCTTGCCGTAGCGGCTGCGCAGGATTTGCGCATCCTCACCCACCACCCGCATGGGAATGCCGGGGATGGTCAGGGAGTGATCCTGATAGGTCAGGTTGTTGAGCCGCAGCAGCACGCGCTGCCCCTGGGGAATGGTGATCAGGGACGACACGTTCTGGGCGATGTAGTCGGCCTTGTACACCGAGGCGCCGTTGCGCATCGTGGTGTTGTTGTTCCCCAACAGAGTGTCCGGATAGGCCCGCCCGTTGATGGTGAAGTAGGTGGGGCTGAACTGGGCCCAGCGGGTGTTCATCTCCTGCACCGTTTCCAGGTTGTGCGGCATGGTCGGATCGACGTCATGCACGTGGATCACGTATTCCTTGTTGTAGGCGGTGTTGGGCGAGCCGGCCAACTGGTCGTCGTAGGCGTGCAGGGGCGAGGCCGGGTTGAAGCCGGGGTCCCCCGGGACGTTGATGCGCGGATGCACCACCAGCGTACCGACCATGCCCATGGCGATGTGCTCGGTGGGCTCCACGTGGCAGTGGTAGGCATAGGTGCCGGGGTCGTTCAGCTTGTAATAGTAGGTGAAGCTGGCGCCGGCCGGGGCGGTGACCGAGGAGTGGGGCACACCATCGAAGGCCGACATGGCGTGGGGGAAGCCGTGGAAGTGGATGGTGTGCGGATCCGGAAGGTCCGGGCGCACCAGCAAGGCCAGGTTGGTGATGGTCAGGAACAGCTCCTGGCCCTCGGTGACGTCCACGGTGGGCGCCGGCAGCTTGGCCTCGAACTTGTGGTCCACCAGCTTGTTCTCGGGGATGCCGGTGAGGTCGGTGAACCCGAACATATAATGATTGGTGCCGTCCGGCATCTTGTAATAGCCGTCGGTGGCGCCCACGCGCAGGCAGACCTGATTCGGGTTGGCGGGGGCGCCATCCTTGTTGTTGTAGGTGCCGTCGCCGTTCCAGTCGATGTCGCCCGCATCCATCCGGCCACCGCCGGCCCAGCCGAAGGGGGCGTTATCGATGTCGTGGGGGCACTGCATGTCGGAGCCCAGGTTGACCGGCATGATTGCCAGTGCCGGGGAAGAGGCCCCAAGGCTTAGGGCGGCCGCGGTGACCGCTCCGGCCAACACGGCCTGGACGCGGTTGCTGCTGAACACACTGCACAAACTTCCCATCATGGGTACTCCTCCGGTTTCTCATATGCCAGATATCCGTCGCATGACACCAAACCAATGGGGCGACAAATACCAAACGATTTAGAGCTAACTTCCGTCAATGGAAGAAAAACTCTTAGTTGGTAGTCTTGACGTGCCAAAAGCGTGCCACCCATTTTGCCAAGAACCCGGCAATTTTACGGGCCAGGGCAAAAATGCCGTATGAACACGCAGTTGGGATTTTCTGGAGGAGGGAAGAAGGTGCCTCCAGCGGGGGCTGGAGGGGGGTACGGAAGGGGAGCAGGGGGAGCAGCGTCAAGTATCCATTTATCATTATGGGAAGAAGTGTCAAAAAAACGGCATTGTTTTTCACAATCGGGGGTGGTGCCTTGGTCCCTCAAACGAGGGGGGAAAGGCCCCGCGGCGGGGGGCGTCGCGGGGGCAGAGCCGAATCCGGCTCTTTAAGGGGGCGGGTTATTGGCCCCCGCCCCCACCGCATTGGCGAAGGCCCTGTCAAGGGCGCAGAAGCGGCGTTCAGCCCCTTGCGTTGCCCTTGCGGGGGGCGGAAGAAAAGGCGCGGTCTGGTTCGCGATGAAGCTGGCCGCGCCATATGTTTTACGCGAATACGCCCGCCGGGGCTCCCCGGCCGCGATGGACGGGGCCGTGACAGGGGGCGCAGAAGGGGCGGCGATCCAGCACCCCCGTGTCCGGGTTTTCTCCCACGTCGATTCCGGCCCCCCCTATCCCCAGCCCTTTCCCCCCCAACGGGGGGGAAAGGGAGGTGCTGTGCGCACGGCACGTGATGCGGAAAGTGACTGATCGGATTTGTCCC
>Ga0224495_10001036_pt1 | contig 20574 bp, 15 predicted proteins | sample SF_Jul11_sed_USG_FD_168128 | JGI IMG/M metagenome (GOLD analysis project Ga0224495, IMG submission 168128) | Sediment microbial communities from San Francisco Bay, California, United States - SF_Jul11_sed_USGS_4_1 | ecosystem: Environmental > Aquatic > Marine > Sediment | place: USA: California...
AATATCGCATTATCTGATTAAACCCCGAACTCCCCAGTTAAATGGAAAGGTTGAGCGGTTCAATCAAACCATCAAAAAAGCCATGGCAAATCGAATCTATAACGGCATTACAATCGATGAGGCCAGGAGGTCGTAAATGAATGGCTCGAATTTTATAACAAAAAAAGACCTCACTGGTCTTTAAATGGTTTGACGCCCTATGAAAAATTCTATGGTGTAAGGCTCGCTAAATCAGCATGATTTCGTCACCTATCTCCCCGGACTCGACAAAAAAAATATACACTTTTTTAAAAAAATATATTCAAAATTAAATGAGTAAATTCAATTGCTCTACGCATTGCGGCATATAATAGAAACTCCATGTCTCTATTTCATTTTTTATAATATCATCCTCATTAAAAGCAAATATGGCACAAGGTAATTTTTTCTCGTTGCATAACTTGCGAAATAGCTTTTCTTCATTATCAGGCAACAATTTTAAAAATGGTTCCATATTCTTTGTATGCAATTGTAGTATACGGCCATTGTTGTTTCTAGAATAATATATATGCATCCAATATGAATCTTTTGCCAGCTCAAGAGCTTTGGGATGTAATATTTTACCAGCCTTGTTTAGTATGAGTTTATTATCCAATTCTTGTCTGATAATATCAGGGTATAGCTTTATAATGCTGCGGCCATCGAAGAAAAAATCAAAACCTACAATAATTTCATCATGAAAGAAAAGGCTGCGTATTTCTGGTAAATTACCATAGAGATTTATTGCTAATTCTTTTTTCTTGTTGTAATTACTCAGAATAAACCAGATTTTAAGCCTTGAACTGAAAAAATCTTCCCTTATGTCAAGCCCAATAACAAAATACCTGATACCAGACCATTTAAAACCTGAATCATAGAATTTATAGAATAAATCCATATCGAAATGAATATTGGCTGTTTTCTCAATTTCACCCAAAAAATTCATGGCAGTATTTACCTGATCTTTGCTGTTAGGTTTCGGAAACCATAAGTTAAATCTATTTGAATAAACAATATTTTTGCTAACTTTGCTAGAACATTCAATTAACGCATTCGGAGTTGTACTAACGATATTTTTAAACTCATCCATGGGGAACAGGTTGTTTGCTTTAAAAAAAGATTGATGTTCATTTATGTATCGAATATTTTTTGTGCATGAATTCATATATTATAATAATATTTTTTAGTTACAATAACAGCTTAAAGTCATATATTTTGTTTGTAATTAATTATACTATATTTTCATAAATATTCAGATAATTATATCCATTTTTTCAATAATCGTATAAATAAACTTATAATTTTATTTTATTAAACTTGAATCTATCAGCTCTAATTTAATATAATTGTAAAAAAATGATAGTAACTTTATTGCCAATATTCTTAATTTTTTACAATTATTATTCATACTGGCAATAAAGATGGTATTTAATATTATTAGTAGGCAAATCCTACGTTCTCTTTTTTCATATGTTCCTTGTTTTTGTGAAGTTTTTTACAGTCACTTTTGGTAACTTTATAACCTTTCTTTTTTAGCCATGCAGATAGTGTGGCATCATCACCTTCATGTAATTTGCTAATAAACTCTTTGCCCAAATCTGCATTTTTTGCTGCATCAATCATAAAGTCTGTTAAATTTTTCATTTCCTTCCCCTTTAATAAGTAGATTTTGACTATTAATTTATATGTTTCAAAGATTGTCAATAATAATTAAATATACTTAACGTCCTGAATTGCTTATCTGGTTTCAGTAAAATAAATGAATAAAATATTATGTCTATGGAAATAAAACAAGATTGCTTAGAGGGAGTATCTTTAGAGGTAACAACGAAATGTAACCTTAATTGCACACATTGCTTTGCGTTGGCAGGTATCTCAAGGAAGGAAGATCTTCATTGGAATAAAGCAGTTGATATTGTAGCAGAAGGTTATAGCCTGGGATTCAGACTTTTACATATAACGGGTGGAGAACCATTTCTCTGGAAGCATATATTTCAACTTATAGGCTATGCGGTTGAACTTGGTTATAAGCAATTTATTATCAATACCAATGCAACGCTATTATCAGATGATATTTGCAGAAAACTTTCAGGTTTTAACGGGAAAATAGCTCTGACATGCAGTATCAATGGGGACGAAAGTATTCATGAGTCTGTCCGTGGAACTGGAACATATCTGAAAACATATAACGGCATCGAAAATGCATTAAAATATAACATTAAAGTTAACATCTACACAACAGTGGAAAAAAAACTTATACCAGTTTTGCCTGTATTTGTTGAGACCCTTTTCAGGAATTTTACAGGTTTAAAAAATCTTTTTTTAATTCAGCTTCGAAAAAGTGTAGATGTACAATCTACAGTTTTTAAAAAAATGTTGACTCCAGATGATTTTATTAAACTGGTTCAAATAGCAGGTTTATTAAGTTTAAAAGGTTATCCGGTAAATATTCTTGAAAACCCTCTTTCGAATGTGGTGGCAAATTACCTGAACATGAACTGGTTTCCCCAATCCCCTGCGATCACCAGATACGGTAAAATTATTGTTTTAAGAGATGGAAATATTACAGCTAACCACTCATCAAGAGACTCATACGGTGTTTATAAACCTGGTTCACTTGAAAAAATATTATTATCATCAAAATATCTTGAAGATGTCGATTCTAACAAAGATGTATGCATTTTATGTAAATTTTCTAAAATCTGCGGATCGAATGGAATGATACATCCATCATCAAATGATCATAATGATAGTAATGATGGCAACTATTTTTGCAAAAAAGTACTTGAGCTTTGTTATGATAATAATAGAATTGCAAAAAACGTTCAGTATAAGACTTGAATTATTCAGGAGTGATAAAATTTGGATATAAAAGATCTTGGATGGGTTTGCATACTTTGTTCTTTCAAAAGCAGGTTAACTTATATTCATTTATCTGGCAGGTATATTTCACTGAAGCCGTCAATGCCCCACATTTCGTCATCAATTTTACTATCGCCATACTTGACCCAGAAATAGCCGCCTTCGCCCCACTGTTCACCCCAGCTGTTTTTGCACAACCAGGCACCTTTGTCATCATCATAGCCAATGCATGATACGCAATGACCTCCGATTAAATCATCGATAAAATGGCTATAGACTCCTTTGCTGTAAAAAAGAAAATCATAATACATGTCAATTGATGCAACTAATGGCCCTTTTGTGCTCAGGTGGTGCTTCATTCGTTCATTGTCAGTATAGGCCGTATACCCTGAAATCTTTGTTACTTTTTTCTGCCACCCTTTTGGTAAATTTGCAATGGGGGGCTTGAAGAAAGGGTTGAACGGATTATAGTTATATATTGCTTCGGGAACTATTCCAACGTCGAGTGAAAAGTCCAGTGCATCTTCAATAAACCACCCTTTCTCGCAACTGCATTTTTCAGGGTATGAGTCGTTGGTAAAGAAGAGCTGCTGCTCAGAGAGATCAAGCACAGAAGTTTCATTTTTTGCTGTAACATGAATTTTCTTTTCAAAGCGGGCTGTTGTCTCTATTGTTGATATAACTCCAAATGATGCACATGAGTTACAAAATCCCTGAAGTTTAACACGTGATACATAGTTTTTTCCATGAACATCTCTCCAGTCAAATCTGACCGGGTGCTCTACATTTTTTTTCTTGTCAAGTTTGCTTTCTGGAATCTCTTGCTTGAGTCTTTTATGACCAAATATTTTCTCGAGTGATGCTCTTAAATCTTTGTTATCAAAAACTTTATCCCGTTTTTTTTCATATTCAATCAGATGTTTAAGTATTTTTTCAGGATTCTCAGGTACTTCAGACATACCCGTATTGAGATTACCTACGCTGCCGATAAAAAATTGTAAAAATGAATTCAGGCTTGGAGTCCAGTTTAATTTATTGCTCTCAGCTTTTTTCAGAAGTTTAAAAAACACTTCAGTAATTTCATCCATGTATTCCTCGCTTTACAATATCAGAAAAAGTAAATTGTTTTTTTAAATACGGTTTATGGTACCACTCTTTTAAGAGTTGCTCTATTTAAATTGCCTGGCCTGCCAGTTTTTCTCTGCCACAAAATATATTTAAAATAATTTTACTTAATTTAATGGAGTAATTTTGTCAAGATATATAATTTTCTTTAAAAAAACATCAGACTATATCAATTAAAGTCCTTGCTATACTATCAGTGGCTCTCAGGTTGTATGGTTTATGGGCGATTATTCAGAGTTCTTCAAATCTTCGTTTTTACTGTTTGTACTTTTAAACCCTTTTCTCATGAGCATTTATCTTCTGGATTTGATTCAGGAGCTGAGCTTTCATCAGTTTAATACAACATTGTTGCGTGCTACAATCATCAGCGCCACGATATTTTCCCTGCTGTCGCTGGGGGGGCATAATTTGTTTGCGGATGTTCTGGGGGTTCGTTACGCCTCTTTTTTAATTTTTGGGGGGATCATCTTCCTGGTCATTGGTTTGCGTTTTGTGTTTCAGGGATCTGATGCAATCAAGGCAATGCGCGGTAATGCAAAACACCTGTCGGGTTCTATTGCCCTGCCTTTTATGATTGGTCCTGGAACGGTAAATGCCAGCATTATTGCCGGCACGAGAATGAGGTTTCCTTACTCTATTTTATCTATTCTGGTTGCGATGTTTTTATCGTATGCATCGTTATTAATTCTCAAGTATCTTCTGGATTTTATCAGCAACAAAAAATCAACTTTGGTTGAAAAGTACATTGATATTGTTGGTAGAATTTCTGCCCTGCTCATCGGCACTATCGCTATTGATATGTGTCTGCAGGGAATAGAGATATGGACAGAAGCCTATTTTCATTAAAAAAAGTGTAAAATACAGATCGTTGATTCATCAGCAGATATAAATTTTATTTTAATATTTCTGACTCAGGAATAATTTCGCCATTTTTATGGAGGTTGCGAATGAGCTCAAGAACACTCACCTGGGCTTCTTTGATAAAGTACAAATCGTCAGATTCGATAAGTTTTGTCATGCTTTCCATATCTTCTCTGAGTACCACTGAGGTACGTTTTGATACGTTAGGAAAAATATATTTTTGAAACTCTTCTGTCTGGAGCATGGCCCGGGCAAGAATTTTGTGATCGCACTCTTTACAGATTTTTTGAATGGCCAGTTTGTCATATCGCTGCATCTCTTTTATGAGAAGGCTGCTGGTATTTTCGAGGTTAGCAAATGCCTTTGGATGACGCTCTTTGATGGCCTCTCGCAATGTTTTTCGGGTTTTCTCATCAGCAAAGTAATATGCATGGATCAGATCATAGATATCAGAGAAAGTCAGTGTAAGGTTTATTTTTATTTCATTGCTCATTTGTATGGTCTCATATTATCGGGTCTCATTTTATCAGATCTTATTGGAGGCGAACTCCTTATTATTTTATCGGATATAATACTATGACGTATGGAAAATTTGCAATTTAGCATGGATTTTTTTATTCATTTTAACAAGATTTACTTCTTATTCCATGGAATATCTTCGTTTGAAAAGAGGATATCTGAAGATATATATTTTACTGTTTTATTTTCACTACAATAAGAGAAATATCATCTGACTGATTCCTGTCATCTGTATTGTTTTTTATTTCAGCAATCAGTTTTTCTGAAATTTCTGATGCACTCAGTTCATTATTTTGAATTATCAGGTTTTCTACCTTTTCCCAGCTTATGCAGTTTTTACATTTTTGAGTCATGTCTGTAAAGCCGTCAGTAAAAAGTACAAGAATATCTCCCTTTTCAACATTTAACTGGTAGTTGAAATATTGATTTTCTTTTACAGTGATTCCAATGGGCATGCCCTGTGTGGTCTCTTCATGACTTATCATTTTGTTTTTTGAAAAGTAGGTAAGCGGAAAATGGCCCGCATTGGAAAACTCGACAGTGTGGGTTTTGCGGTTGACGATCATATAGAGCGCGGTTATAAATATGGAATCCATGGATTCATTAACAAGAAAGCAGTTTAATGTTTCGAGCAGGTCTTCAGGTTTTAACTGGTTGATATTGGGTAGAGTTTTTATTACTGTTCTTATTTTTGCCATAATAAGTGCGGCGGGAATTCCTTTGCCTGAGACATCACAAATTATGATACCTGTTCTTTCATCATCTAATGGAAAAAAATCAAAGTAGTCGCCACCTATTTCCATTGCAGGTTTGTAGTAACCTACAATGTCGATAAAGTTAGAGTTTATTGTCTGGGGAATAAATGACTTTTGAATGGTTGCAGCGTCTACAAATTGCTGATCAAATATATTTTTCAGCCATATATCTTTCTCTTGCAGTTGCAGCTCTTTTTCTGTCTCTTCTCTGATTTTTTCGTAAAAATAGACCAGCAAAGTGACTGCGAAAAGGCTGGCAAACAATTGACGAATTTCAATAAAGGTATAGGCAAAAAGGGGAATGTACCCTGCATCGTGTAGAAGATAAAATAAAGCCGTGAGCAGATACAGCAATCCAGTGTAAAAAAATCCTGACTTTTTTCCCTGTAAGAAGAAGGCAAGAAGAGGAAATGTGTAATACCAGAAAATCCCTGTATGTTCAACCCCTCCGAACAGAAGCAGAAACAGTAAAACGCAATACATTAAGAAAAGTATGTTTCTTCCGGCTGTTTTATAGTTGAGGGAGTAACGAAGGTAGAGAAGGTTGATTATGGCCAGAAAAGAGAGGGCGATCTCCGCTGATCCTGTTGCCTGATTGCCCAGTCTGATATTAAAGAATCCAAAACCCAGGGCACTTGAAATTCCTACAAGACTGAAGGCATTGATAAATTTAATTTTTTTTAAAAAATGTTTGTTTGAAGTATCAGGTTTTATTCCCGAGTTCAGATAATTTTTCCATATTTTTTTCATAGTCTTGTTTTCTATTTAGATTTCAGCTTTATTTGTTGTTTGCTTTCTGATAAAACACTGAAAAGCTCAGCGTAATGATGCGGCAGATTCTCTGATTCATTCATTTTTATTTATGAGTATGTTATAATTTTTTAATATCCCTGTCAACATTTGTTTCTGGATTTTTCAGGAAAGTTCTGGGTGGTTGCTATGATGATACTTTGCGTAGACGCGCATCTTGTGTAATATTGCGCAGGCAGACGCGCTACACCGATTTCATTAATATTTTATATGAAAGTAAAAAAACAGAGGTGTCAAATATATTTGTTATATTATAAAATATAAAAAAGAAAATATAAAAAAGAAAACATAAAAAATGATCTCTTCTGAAAAATAGTTTGAGCAGCTGCTATAAGTATAGTATGAGAAAATTGTATATTGCTTTATTTTTATTTTTTGCCGGTTGTATTTCTGATCCATGGAAAGTTGCGGGAGCCAATGACGAGGGGATATTTTTTAATTTCAGTGATTTGAAAAATTATTCTGACGGAGGAACAACTGCGTCTCTGGTTGATCTTCTGGAAAAAAGTGAAAAATCGATAGAGTGTGCATTGGGTTCATTTGAAGCAGATTATTTTGAAAAAAGTTTTTATCAGACAGGGGTTGCTGCAGAATCACCTTTTTTGCAGGTGGCTGATGTTTTAAAAAGAAAATATATGGAAGGCATACGGGAGGAGCTTGTCTGGAATGAAGCGGAACGATGCCATGGGGCTGCTTTGTATCTGCAGTATCCCGGAGCATGGGGGAGGGGCTTTTCATCTTCTGTGAGCTATGAAGAGCTCTATAACCACTGCATGAAAAACCTTGACCCTCTTTTTAATAACAGGGTAAATAACCCAGGTGGGTCATCAGCATATTTTGTACAGTCTGAAAACGTGGCTCAACTTGAGATGTGGCGTCAGGAGGGGTTGCCGTCACATTATCGCAGCGGGGGTAGCGGGGTTGGTCTTATCCATGCTCCCGGCCTGTATTTTGTAAATCCAGAAGGAGTAATGAAACATAATTATTGCCTCGTGGATAATAAACATTTATGGTTTTCGACAACGTCGTTACAAAATACAATTTTTTATGACCCTGGTTTTTCTTTTGTGGTTACTTCTGATTCTTTTGATTTATTCAGGAAACTGAGAGAGGAGATGAATCTTCTGAAGGCTGGACTCTGGGGTAAGTGGAAAAGAATAAATAATCCGTTGCATGATTATACATTTTTAGGAATTAAATTTGCCATATTTTTTGGTCCTCATGAAAAACCGTTTGACGAGCTTGTAAAAATAGTGAGCCAGAGTGAGAAGGTTACACTTTATTCAACTTTTGCTCATGCCCCGGCTGCTTCGGGAAATTCGATATTGGTTGATTTGTTATTGAAAAAAATTGCAAAAGGAAATTTAAAATATCTGGCGAATTCACCCATAAATCTGAGTGAGCATTCTCTTGTCTCTGTTTTAATCGATAGATCAGGGTGTAAAAATAATCCATTAAATTGTAATTGGTTGTCTTTAATTAATTCAGGTGCTGACAAGAAACCGGCTGATATAGAGTATCAGATTTTGCTGGCAGAAGGCATTATTGGAAATAAAATTGTTTTTTATGGATCATCTGTGGACTCACAAGATCAAAAGTCAGATTTCAGTATGGTTACCATGGAGAATGAGTATTTTTTCAATGTGTGGAAAGAATATTTTCAAAAGTTTTTTGAAATGGCTTATAAGATCGAAAATAATTCAGCAAATATTGCGCCGCCTGGTACCGTAGTTGTAAGTGAGATTCTATGGAGGGGGGCTGGCTCAGGGGTTTCCCAAAATGGCTTTCTTGAGCTTTACAATAACAGTGACATAAATATAAATATTGGTAATTGGCAATTCTCTTGTAGCGATGATGCCGCAGGTTTAAGCGCTTCTTCTTTTATAGTTATTCCCGCAGGGGTGGAAATTTTACCGCAAAGTTATCTTGTGGTGAGCGATACTCTGGCATCAGTTTTTAATGCAGATGTCAAGGTAATCGATTTTCATTTAAGTGATAAAAGTCGTGAATGTATTTTAACAGATGGCGCAGCAGGTTTAACTCCTGTGTCTGGTTACTTTAGAGATCAGCGTATACAAGGGGCAGTAATGGATAAGATTCTCGATAGATCGGGTGATAGTGTTAATATTAATTTCGATAAGTACTCTTCACGAACGGGTGTGCGTATAATGATGGGAGGTCGATATGAGTTACGATCCATGGAGCGCAATTCTACAGATGCAGTGGTGGCACATGGTGGATTTTTAGAAAGCTGGCATACCAATCGTTTTCTCTTTTCAGAAAATCATGTCAATGGCAATTTTAGAAATCAGATTTTTGCATCGCCCGGATCGGCTAATTCATGGTCAACATTTAATCAAAATAAAGGTGTTGTAATAAACGAAATTAACTGGATGGGAAGTTATGATTCGGCCCAGAACAGTTATCCGGAGGATGAGTTTGTGGAACTATATAATTATTCTAATCAACTTATTGATATAGGCGGATGGAGTATCGGATGCAGTTCTGATATTTTTGGAAAAACAGGGGATTTGATTTTTACATTTCCATTTGGAACGGTTATCGGATCAGGAGCTTATTTGACGGTGGGACGTTCAACTGGTCAAAAAATGTTTCAACGATATGATTTCCTTTCTGATTTTTCGTTAAATAATAATAGCAGCCAATGTATTTTGACGGATGGAAATTATAATTCGGGAAAACATTATCCGTTATCCGCAAATAATCGATATGGTCATTACAATCATCCTTTGCTATATGGATCTTTAAAAGATATGGCAGGTGATCGGTCGCTGTCTTTTTCGAAACTCGGTTCAGGATTGAATGATTCAAATATTTTTGTTCGAAGAAGCTCTGAACGCATGGATGCACTGGTTGATGGTTCTTATATTTTGAACTGGAGGAGTAATCAGTATTTACCTTTTGAGAATTCAGATATTGATCTAAATTTTCGCACCAACTCATTTTCTTCACCTGGAAGAAAAAATTCTGTTTCAAAATAAGGTGGAACAAGTGAGAAAAAAATATATATTATTCATGTTCTTGATGATTTTATTTTGCGAAAATCACAGTGATATTCCGGTAAATGGGAAACTGAAAACTATTGCAGACATATATTTACAAGAGGGATCAGCTGTTTCCACTTATATGAATACAATACCAGATGATCCTCCTGTCGATATTCTCGACTCAATTATTCAGCCAGCACCAGCGCCCGGAGAAATTATTATAACAGAGATATATGCTGACCCTGCAGTTAATTCTGATACGGGAGAATTTATTGAGATTTATAATACCACTGATAAAGAACTTTCCCTGGCATTTATTTCGGTTTTTGTTAATGGCATTTTGCGGGCGCGTATTGGCTATTTTGAAACAATTTTACCTTTTAGTACGCGTGTTTTGGCAGCAGACCCTTTTCTGGCAAGTGGCGCTGGATTAAACCCTCTTTTTAGTGATATGGCAACTTTTTTATTGCCCAACAGTGCTTCCATGGTTGAACTGGTGAATATGCAGAATGTGGTTCTTGATTCTGCGAATTATTTTAATCCTGTCAAAGGGAGTTCTCTTCAACTCGGAACTGGCAATTATAATACAGTTGATAATGATAATATCTACAACTGGGGATATGGAACTTTTTCTAATGGGACAGGAGAATTCACCACCCCTGATAGAATTAATAGTTTTACCAGACGACCTCTGGCTCAAATGGTAATTAATGAAGTTGCTGCGCAGCGAATTTCTGATTATATTGAATTATTTGTCATTCAGGGTGGTTATGGTTGGGGCCTGAAACTATTTGAGCGAGGCGGGTTATTAATGGATTTTCCTGATAGCTACTACCAGACAGGTGATTATATTTTAGTTCACACTACAGGGGTCGCCCAATGGGGAGGTGACCTTTTGACTCAAGTTGATACAGGTGTCTCTTATGCATGGGATTATTATATTCCAGATACGGGACTTGCAGGAACTGATGGAACAATTGAATTGAAAAATATCCAGGGAGATACTCTAGATGCATTTGTTTATGCGAACAATAATGGAAGTTGGACCGGTGGGGCAAGCGTTGATTTTATTGCTTCATCAGGTCAGTGGATAATTTCAGGTTTACAGTTTGGTGAACCTGATGCATTTAATGGCATTGGTAATGAAGTTGTAAGTTATCAACAGAATGTTAACGGATCAAGAGTGAATAACACCCCCCTGGATTGGATGCTTTCTTCGATTACCCCAGGCTACTCTGCTAGCTCCACGATTGGGGTGATCAGTTTTGATAAGTGCAGCTATGCAACACTGAACGACCAAATGCGCATATCAGTTGCAGATCTCGATGCAGATTTAAATCATTTGATGGTTGATTCTCTTCTGGTGCAGGTTTCTTCCTTAGCGAACTCTGCAGGGGTGACATTAACTCTTCCGGAGACCTCGGCAGCAAGTGGTGTTTTTTCGGGTTTGATTAATTTTTGCATGGGTACGGGTTGCTCTGGTCCGGGATTTATTGAGGTGCTGGCGAATGATCAAGTCAATATATCTTATCAGGATCTTGATCCATACATTATTGTTCAAAAAAGTATGAACTGGCAACTGATAAATAACGGAAATCTTGTTTGCAATCCATCTTTTGAAAGTTCTGCTTTTTCAGAAAACTGGAATCTGCGCAGTGCCGGAACATTAATGGACGATCGTATAAATTTTATAGATGGTGCGACTAGTGTTTACTTTAGTTCATTAACAAGTGCGATTAGCGGTAGAGAACTTGTTTCTAATTGTTTTTCCATTGTTCAGGGAAGAGGTCTCGACAGCAGCGGTTCATTTATAACATTTTTACCTGTAGCACAAACATCGTTAAGTTTAAAAATGTGGTATTTTAGTGACTCTTCTTGCATAACACCCGCGACTAAATCCTTTTCAACACAGATATCGAGGTCACTGGTCAATAGCGGTATCTGGGAGCAGCTGGTTTATAATATACCTGCCATTTCAATACCGGTTGACGCTATCTCTGCACAGGTTTCCGTTCGCATAAAATATGTTACTGGTTTGGGGGCACCTTCTGATATCGTCAATTTTGACAACATAAATGTAACACAACCCTGAAACACTCTGCATAGAAAAATAAAACCTGAAAGGTTGTTTATGATAAAAAACTATTTTTCAGGTTTTAATTCAAAATCCGTTTTTGCAAGGTACTCTTTTCCCTTGTAAAATATCTGCGCATGAATTACATAAAGACCCTGCTCTTTTGCATTGAGGTGAATTGCATAATGGTGCATGCCTGCGCCATGCATAATTTCTGTTTCGTGCTGCGAAATTTTTCCATCTGGTGTAGTAATTTTCAGGGTTACTTTTGCATCATTCAGAATTTTTTTTGTCTGGTAATTCATCACTGTTACCATCAACCCGTGGGTAGCTTCGGCGTCGTATTGCATTTGAGCATTCATAAGCTTCATCATCTGCATATGGTAGGGCATGGACATAAAGTCAAAAGCTATGTGCAGATCATCTGCCTTTACCAGCTTGGTAATGTTGTTCTCAGTTAAATGGGGGTCATTTGCCATGTCGCCCATATGATGATTCATTTTTTCTTTACAATGAAAAAATGTGAATACTGTAATGGCCACCAGAGTGAATAATTTATTTTTCATATGTTCTCCTTCTTGAATTTAATTTTCATAATTTAATTTTCATGCCTTTTTTTACCACATAGATACCGTTTTCTTGTCTGCTCTGATATTCAGAATTCCGTTCATCATAAATTTCGACTGTGCCACCATTCATATACAACAGGAATAAGGATCAAGGTAACAAAAGTCGATGTGATCAGGCCTCCCACCATGGGAGCTGCTATGCGGCGCATCGCAACGTTTCCGGGATCATCTCCCCAGAAAAGTGGAATGAGTCCAATGATTGTTGTTGATACAGTCATCATTTTAGGCCTGACACGCATAACAGCTCCCTCAATTACCGCATTGCGTATATCATCAAATACAGGCCTTTTCTTTCGAATATGTTCCAGGGCACTTTCAAGATAAATCAACATAATAACACCGGTTTCCGCTGCAAGTCCTATTAATGCGATAAAACCAACATCGCTGGCTACAGAGTGGTTGTAACCGGCTAAAAACATAAACCAGAGACCACCCAGAGGGGCAAAAAGAACAGAACCAATGATGACAAACAAAGAGTTAGATATGTTTTTAAAGTGAATAAACAATATTATAAAAACGATTAATAGAACAAGAGGAATTAAAAGTTTCATTCTGTCTGATGCAAGTTTCATCTGTTCATATTGGCCGCTGATAATGTAGCTGTAACCTGCCGGCCAATGCACATCACCATGTTGAATCATATTGTCGATTTCGTTACGAATCTTTTTTACAATGGTGCCAATATCACTCACCCGTGTATCGACATATAGCCATGCTGTTTTTCGGGCGTTTTCGGTTTTTATCATTCCAGGCCCTTTTTGAACACTGATGGTCGCTACCTGTGAAACAGGAATCTGCCCGCGCCCACCCGGTAGGGGAATATAAATATCTGAAAGTTTTTCCATAGATTCGCGGCTTGAGCGCGTATATCGAATGTTTGCGCTCCAACGGTACCTGCCTTTGATAATTTCTGTTACCTCTTTACCTCCGAGTGCACCTGAAATTACATCCTGAATGTCATCAATATTCAAGCCGTATCTTGCTGCTTTTTCGCGGTCAATATCATAAATAATATAGTTTGCCCCTGCGCTTCGTTCTCCAAAAACAGAAGAGACTCCGGCGATTTTTCCAAGACTGCCTTCAAGCGACTCTGAAATATGCTGAAGAGTTTCGAGATCGTCACCCAGTATTTTTACTCCTATGGGTGTTTTAATTCCTGTGGAAAGCATATCAATTCTGGTTTTTATCGGCATTGTCCATGCATTTACAACACCTGGCAGTTTTACTGTATCATCAAGCTCCTGGATAATTTTCTCCATGGTCATATTCTTTCGCCACTCTTTTTTATCTTTAATCAGAATTGTTGTCTCAAGCATGTTGAGTGGAGCAGGATCAGTTGCAGAGTCTGATCTTCCTGCTTTTCCGAAAACCAGTTTTACTTCTGGAATCTTTTTTATTAATTTATCTGTTTCTGTTAATATTTCTTTGGCTTTTGTTATAGAAATTCCGGGTATTGTGGTGGGCATATAGAGAAGATCACCCTCTTCCAGAGGAGGCATGAATTCTGAGCCGATAGGTTTGATGAGTTTTTTTCCATTTGCTGTGAAGGGATTGCTGATTCCAGTAATGGGTAGAATGCTGATAACCAGCAAAGTGCTCAGTATGATCAATATCAGTTTTTTGTTATCAAGGCTCCAGTTTAACAGGGGGCTGTAAAAGTGAATAAGTGTTTTGCTTACAGGGTGATCTTCCTCTTTTTTAATTTTACCCCGGACAAATAGAGCAACCAGTACAGGCAGCAGCGTAATTGCAAGAAGGGCAGAGACACTCATGGCGAGAGTTTTTGTGAGCGCAAGTGGAATGAAAAGACGTCCTGATTGTTCGGGAAGGGCAAAAACCGGTAAAAATGCAATGACGATGATAACCATGGACCAGAAAAGCCCAGGTGCAACCTCAAGTACTGCACTTCGGGTAGCTTCAAGATAATCTGTTGAGGTGAGTGCTGTTTTTTTTGCTCTGATTTTTTCCAGATGTTTATGGGTGTTTTCCACCATTACTACACTGGCATCCACCATTACTCCAATGGCGATAGCAACTCCTCCCATGGACATTATGTTTGCCGGCACACCCAGAAGATACATCGTGAGAAATGCGCCCAGAATACCAACTGGCAGCACAACCAGAGCAACCAGTGCCGATCGCACATGGAGTAAAAATATAAATGTAACCAGAGAGACAACGAGTAGTTCTTCCATTATCTTGCCAAACAAATTTGAAATTGCTGTGTTAATGATATGTGACCTGTCATAGGTTGTGATAATTTCAACTCCTTCTGGCAGTGTTTTTTTCAGCTCTTCGATACGGTTTTTTACGCGCTTGATGGTAGAAATGACATCTTCTCCCTGGCGCATCATTACAACCCCGCCGACAACCTCACCTTCACCATTCAGGTCAACCAGACCTCTTCTGAGTTCAGGACCCTCTTTTACATAGCCAATATCTTCGATTCGCAAAACTCCGCCTTCGCTGGTTGTTCGAATGGGAATTTTTTTAATATCTTCAATACTGCTGAGATAGCCTTTGACAAGAACCATATATTCGGTTTCACCCTGTTCAAAAAGCCGAGCTCCCATCTCCATGTTACCCCGTTTTATGGCCATGGATATTTCATTAAAAGATAAATTATAATTGTATAACCTGTCAGGATTTACTTCAATCTGGAACTGTCTTTCATATCCCCCCATGGACTCTACGTCAGAAACTCCATCAAGGGCAATCAGGTCGTATCGAATCGAAAATTCCTGAAGATCACGTAAATCTGCCAGATTATGTTTTCCCGTTTTATCCTGAAGTGCGTATTCATAAATCCATCCAAGTGCTGTTGCATCCGGACCTAATTCCATATCAACATCACGGGGAAGTTTTCCCTGCATGGAATTTAAATATTCAAGGACACGGCTTCTCGCCCAGTAGAGATCTGTTCCATCTTCAAACAAAATGTATACCAGTGAAAAACCAAAAAAAGAGTAACCGCGTACATTTTTGGCTTTAGGAACCGAGAGCATGCGGGTTGTTAGAGGGTAGGTTACCTGATCTTCAACTACTTCAGGTGGTTGTCCGTCATATTTAACCTGAACAATGACTTGTGTGTCTGAAAGGTCAGGAATGGCGTCCAGATCTATTTTTGTCAGAGAATAAATTCCAAGTATACACAGTGCCGTCGAAAATATCAGAACGAGCAGGCGGTTATCGAGACACCAGTTGATAAATGATTTCATTTTATAACTCCCAATAAATTTTAAAACTATAAACGCACATATTTAACCGAATCCATCAATGTTGATGTCCTTCTGTTCCGGCTTTTCCTTTGGATATGACCTCTTTCAGTGAAGACTCAGAATCGAGAAGAAACTGACCGCTCATCACAACAAGTTCGTTTTCAGCAAGGCCTTTTGATATGACACTTTTTCCATCAGAAGAGATCTGGACCTGTACCGGTCGCATTTCAAAATTTCCCGACCCTTCAGAAACAAAGACATAGCTTTTTTCTCCCGAGTGAATAATGGCACTGTCTGGAATAACAATACTCAAACCAGGAAGCGTGTTTTGTAAACTTACTTCGGCAAACATACCAGGTTTCAACTGGTCGTTAGAGTTAGACAGAATTATTCTGACTTTAATATCTTTAGTTACCGGGTCAAGATAGGGAAAAATAAGATCCACTACTCCAGTGTATTCACGATCGGGATAGGCAGCAATTTTCAATACAGCTTTTTGCCCTTTGTGAAGCAATGCGAGATCTTTTTCAAATACATGAATATAGACCCATAACTGTTTCAGATTGGCAATTCTCATGAGCTCCTGCCCCGATGTTATGAATGCGCCTTGAAGAACATCTTTTTTTATGATTGTGCCACTTATAGGAGAGTAAAAATAGGTAAGTCGTCCGGCTTTTTTATCAGTCTCAAGTTGCTCTATTTCACTCTCTGAGACATCCAGGTATTTTAATTTTTGCCGCGATGCCTGAACTGTTTCATCTTTTTGCATGATCTTTTTTAACTCTTCACCCGATTTTCCCTGAGAGGAGTATAGCCCGTGCATACTCATAAAGGTAGTTACATATTCTTCTTTAGCGGCAAGCAGCGAGGGGCTGTAAACTCCCATCAGACGCTGGCCATTATTCACATGCACACCCTCTTTGGATACAAAAAGTGCTTCTACCCAACCTTCATATTTTGTATTTAAAATGATAAGTTTATCTGGATCTTCATTATAATCAATATTTCCCGAGTAGTCAGCTTTTATAGAAAATTTTTCTTTTTTTGCCGGAGTGGTGAGCAGATTGGCATTGGTTAAAACTTTTGTTCCCACTGAAAAATGAAAATTATCATTTTGTTTATATGTTTGACCTTTTTTTGCGTGATCATGCGTATGGTTCATTTTTACAAGGGCCATATTGCAGACAGGGCAAAGTCCAGGTTCAGAACGTGTTACCTCCGGGTGCATGGGGCATACATACATATCAGCCTTGTTTTCACCACTGTCCTCTATCTTTTTTCCCTCTACAAACACAAGTTTCATACCGCAGATGGGGCAGTTTCCAGGCTCTTTTTCTATTACCTGCGGATGCATGGAGCAGGTATAATAACCTCCGGTCTCTTCTGCATTGGTTTCTACTGCAGATTTATTGCTGAAATGATCTTTGCACGATACTGTCAATAGCAGGGTCGATAGTACGATCAGAAATAGAATCTTAAATAATTTAATTTGATATTGTTTCATTTGTTTTTCTCCATGGTTTCATTGGTTTTATTGGTTTTGTTGATTTCATCGGTTTTATTAATGGTTTCATTTTGTTTAAAATCTTTTGCTTCGAGGTATTCAAGCATAGCAATTGTTTTTTGCAGATCTCTATAACTTTCTGTTTCTTTAATGGAAGCATCGAGATAGGCGCGATAAGAATCGAGTACATCCAGCAGGGTTACTGTTGAAGAAGAAAGACTCCCCAGCATGGCTTTGTACGATGCAAAATATCTCGGAAGGGTGTCATTGTGGTAGCGGCTGTATACCTGAAGAAGTTTTTCAGCCACCTCTTTTTCGCCCATCCATTTTAAATTGAGCGCAAGAGCTGTTTGTTCAAGATTTTCTTTTGTCTCTTGAATACCATTTTCTGCCGCTTGGGTTTTTTTATTTTGTTTTATCGGAAAATAGAGCGGAAAAGGGGCCGATACCCTGAGAGAGACCATATCCTCACCGCTCATATTCGCATTCTGACCGGCAACAGGGCTTCTAAGCATGTATTCAGCAGATATTGTCAAAGACGGAAAGTTTTTTGAGCGTTCACTCTTTTTTCGGGCAGAAGATTTTTCGATCATTGCCTCTGCCTTTCTGTATTGGGGATGACGGGTAACATCAAAATTCTGAGGGAGGCGAATTTCAAATGGATCCATCTGGTCTGCGAACCGTTTTGCGGGTAAATTTCCGGTGTCCATTTTTTCTCCCAAATTATAAGGAGGTTTGACCAGAGTCAGCTCCTCCATTTCAAATTCTTGCTTTAAAATCATTGCGGAGGTGAGCTGAATTTCGCTTTCCAGTTCAGAGAGGCTTGCTTCGAGTTTTAACAGCTGTGCTGAATTCATTTTGTTTGCACTGACCATCGCACGTGCAACAGATATAATAGAATTAAAAGATTCCCTGTTCTCTTTCAAAAGAGCTTCCTTATTATAAAGAAAATTCAGTTCATAGTAGGCTAAGCGTACCTGGTATGCTATTTTCAATTCCATATCTCTGGCATCTTCAGATTTTATAAAGAAATCGCTCATAGCCATCTGCTTTCTTGATTTTGTCTCGCCAGGCAGGGTGAATTTTTGTGAAAGCATAAAGCTGTATCCTGACATAGGATCCATATTAATGGCAGGAAACTTTCCCAAAGGAGAGTTCACAATACCTGCAGAAAACATGGGATCTTCAGGAACCATTGTTTGACTCTCCTGAATTTTTTTCATTTTGATACTTGCACTTTTTAATACCTTGACTTGATGGTTAGACTCAAGTGCGTTTTGTATAAAAAAGTCCAGATTTTGCTGCGATACCTCGTGAATTTCGGTGGCAGATGGAAAATCTTCTTTTTTTTCCATGATTTCTGTAGAAAAAAGTGAGGTGCTGCTCTGGTTTTGTAATAAAATAAAAGAAAACAATAAAAACAAGAGCTTCTTACCGGGGCCCTGATGGCGGTTCAATTTAAAATTAAAAATATTAGAATGCATAAATCCTCCTGAAAAAAATATAATTTTCAATTTTTTTAAAAAAACTGAAAATTTACCGGTTTATTTAATACATTTCAAATTAAAAAAGTTGATTTGATAAGGTAAAGATGGGTAAAAGAGTGCAATGTGGGTGGTGGAGGTCTATATAACTGGGCATAAAAAACCAAACCAGGGTTAAATTCCTCTGCAGCCCTTGTTTTATCTGCTATAATGGGCATGGAAATTGCTTCTATATCAAGAAACGTCACAGAAGGTTGAACCATCGGCTCATGATCACCACTATCGAGCAGGCATTTGGGCATGTTTTTGCAGGGAGTATGCTTTTTTTCCTCTGTCATTTTGCTTGTTTTGTGCAGGTGACATACCGTCTCAGCGTGTTCTTTCTCACTGTGCGAACATATCTCGGGAACCGCAAAAATGCGAACACCCAGACTAAAAAAAGTAATAAAAACAACTTTCTTCACTTATAATAGTTTATTAAAGAAAAGCCTCATTGTCAATTATAATTTTTACCATACATATTTCCTTATTAAGGATATTTAATAAGAATATTTACTGAAAGTTGTCTTTATTTTTAAAAAGGGCAGCTGCCAACGCAAATAGATTTTATTACGTTGTGACCGCAATGGAAATTATTTACGCATGTTTTTAATAAACAATCACACCTTGCGGCGGTAAATCGCAAAAAACAGAGTGCTCGTTGTTTTTTTAACTCTTAATATCAATTTTTTTAAATATAAAAAATAAGAAAAAGCGATCAGGCTCTTTTTCAACCTCAAAATCTGTCTGATTGGTGTGCAGATCTTAAAAAAATTAGTTTACCTGCAATAGTCCTGGATAGTAATAAGGTAGTTACAGTAAATTTTCATGCGAACTATTTTTTTTTATGGAACATTACTCTCTTGTTTACGAAAAAAATCAAATTTATTTTCGGTGGAACAAGAAAAAGAGCTGATTTTTCTTGGAAATGGATCAATCTCCGGAAAATTATATTATAATGGCGACTATCCCTGTTTTATTTTCTCTGAAAATCAAACAAAAGTGACGGGAGAATTATATAAAATCAAAAAAAGTTCCTTCCTTTTACCCTTGTTGGATCATTATGAAGATTATTTTCCTGAAAATTTGCAGAATTCACTCTTTATTCGTAGAGAACGACCGGTATTTTTTGAAAAAGAGTTCATTTTTTCTGATGTTTATGAGTGGAATAGGCCATTTGCCACCCTTCGTCAGATAAAAAGCGGAAATTATTTGCAATTTTTAAAACAAAAAAGCCTGTAAAAAAAGGGAAATATAAAAAATTTCGGAAAAAAATAGACAATTAAACTCATTTTTATTAGTATATAGCTTAATAAGCGACAATTACATCTATATCTGCTTAAAAAAAGTAATTTTTTTTAAAAAGCAGGGAATAAATATAAAATAGTTATTGACGAGATGATTCTGATTATGTTTCTACCCTGACCGGCGGGCCAAAGGGTTTCGACCGGAAAGTTGCTCTTTGAAAAATAGACAGCAAAAGCAGGCTTCTAAAAAAACTTTTAGAAGCTATCAAGCTTCGATGAATAATAATTCAGTCAATGACTGAGTCAAACTTTCGAAAATGGAGAGTTTGATCCTGGCTCAGAACGAACGCTGGCGGCGCGTCTTAAACATGCAAGTCGAACGGTAAGGCCCTTCGGGGTACACGAGTGGCGGACGGGTGAG